>Ga0265780_10007016_pt1 | contig 13905 bp, 10 predicted proteins | sample P1T30metagenome_FD_192432 | JGI IMG/M metagenome (GOLD analysis project Ga0265780, IMG submission 192432) | Plant litter microbial communities from East Loma Ridge, Irvine, California - P1 T30 | ecosystem: Environmental > Terrestrial > Plant litter > Unclassified | place: USA: California... | reverse complement strand
TATGTCGTCCATATACGAAGAGCTGGACGAGGATGCTCGTTCCAAGTGACCCTCTATCAAAGGTTCTCCATCCAGTCTCCGCCATGCTGTCAACCACATAGTCCAGGCCTGAAACCCTCACACTACCAAGATCGACAAGAGATCACCTGCAAACGGCAACTTTTCTCACCTATCGAACACTTCCGCGCTTTTGCCTCTAGGAGAATACGTCACGGACGGTCTACCCGAGGAGAAGCATCTTGCGGCTCGCACGCGAATCGGCAAGCGTCCCATTGTCTGAGGAATGAGCCATTCGTACGCATAAGGACCCCGGCCGTATCCATAGGTGCCCACTGGACGTACTGCGCCAGCAACTCTAGATGATGTCTGAAACAAGCCGGCGCATATCTTTAGCTTGCCCTTACGCCAATTGTCAAAGCCATAAAGTGTGCGTCTCGAGTATCTCCTCTGGGTCGATGCCGAAACTTTCAACGCCTATCAGGGTGAACACAACGAGGCTCTGGTGCCATTTCAGATCAGACGCGGTGATTTGCTGGTGCATCTCGCTGGAGTGCCGAGTAGGCAGTAACGCGTGGGACGTTGGTTGGATCGGGCCGAAAAACATCTGGATGATTGGGGGTACCAACCAAGTTGACCAGCTGTCTGCAAGAGACGAAGGATTCCTGTGAAGAGCTGTCGAGAGCGCACTGAAGCCAGAAAGAGGATGGCCGAGATGATGCTGAAGGCTACGCAGCTCTTGCATTTGACCGAATTGCAGCTCAAAAAGTACGGCGATCGCTTGTCAATCGGCGACAAACATGTCATCAGTCAGCAACGGGCCAGAATGAGCGAAATGATGGGTGAACAGGGGTTGAAGGACGATGTAGTGAGATTGAACGAAGAGATTAGCAAGCTAGAAGATACGGCGAAAACTCTCACTCAGGCTGCGAAGGACAGTCACAAAGTCATTTCCAACGAAGCGTACGATGCTAGAATCGGTGGCGAGAAGGGCCTGCTAGATGTGGAATACTAGGTCAACCCTACCAACACTGATTTGCACGCTATTGAGGATGCCCCGGAACACCTCAAGTCCCTTGGTATAGCATCGGAGTCCGATTTGAAGAAACCGAATATCCTGGCTGGAACCGACAGCTTGATCGGAACGAATGCTGCGATTGAGGAGAAGCTGCAGGAAAGCGAAAGGACTGCTCCAGATCTGAAAACATGGTGCCCGAATCCGAAGAAGAAACACATGGGAATCACGAGCCCAAATGGTAGCAAGATCCTTTCTCAGGAATACGTCACAAGACTTGTCCATGAGCCTTCTGTCACTCTTACCGGCGAAGCCATTATGCCAGCTGCGCCGCAAGACGACAATTGTCAAAAGCTTACCCGTGGAGCGCTCGTCGCCACGAGCACCAAGCCGGCCACAACTGCTATGCAAGTACAGTCGAATGTCGGAGAAGCCGTAGTCGCTACTACGATGGTCGCAACTGTCATTTAAACCGTGGCTAAAGATGCCATTTCCTATGACGCTGTCGATGGCAGTCAGGGGAAACAGATATGGCTTTACTCGTCCCGGACACGTGGCGTATGTAACTAAGTTTAGTATAAGTTATAGATACTATAATTCTCGAGATTTAGCCTAACACAACTAATATCGATTTCGCTATCCTTTTTTCAGTCGAGAACATTCGTCTTTAGATATCTGATAGTCCTATTGATCTGCCCTTCTACTGGGCATTGGTAACTTAGCTTTATTGAACTGGTTTTTACTATAGTCATATCCAATAGGAAAAAAAAAAGAGAAGACTGACAGCAAATTGATTACATTCGACTCATACCTCGATTTGTTTTTCGCATGTTTGAAACGATATTCTACTGTTGTGATTTCAGTTGGATCTATAGACAATTGATCTTTTGATTAAGCTACACTTAAGTTTGTAGAGTTGAAGTTAGTGATTAACTAACTTATGACGTCACTTGTTTGTAGACTTTTTACCATGTCTTGCGATCCCTACAACCCCGTAAGCCCTAATAATACGTTATTTAAACCTTGATTCTCACTCACTTTGTAAGACTATACGTTAGCTGAGTACTAACAGCTATAGCTAACTTCTTGATAATAGTATTACTGATATCTAGAGGTTTTCAGGAGTAACCACTAGCTTGCTAACAATCATACTGGTAAACTTGTATTCAATAAAAGTAACGAGGCGCAGTAGGGAAAGTAGCGCATTTTTTCGATTCTCAATTTCGAAAACTCGCTAACTAACTTAACTCACTAACGCCGTGACGAACTAACTAATCAAGCCAACTCATCAATCGATTCCTCTTCCTCCTCCTCTGAATAGAACAGTATCTATTTCGTCGTCCTTTTTCTTTCTTCTTTATTTCGTCTTCTTGTTCCTAGTCTCCTGTTCGAGATCTTGAACTACTTTAAGGATATTCTCCTTTGTAAGGAGGTATTTACCCTTTGAAGCTACCCTTTTGCCCGTTTTACGTGTCTTACGCATATCAAGTAGTACGTCCCTCTCGCGTAGCTCTCCCCGGGCTAAGATCGCGTCGCTATTTCAGTCTTCGGCAAAGTCAATCAGATCCCGGACAAGGTTTCTAGCCAAGTGTGGTGGTATATCTCCGTCATTTTGAACAAGATCGCTAATCTGACGTAAATTGAGTGCCTTGGGTCGGACTGCCGCTAGCTCTTAGAGTCCGAGATGCGTGACTAACCTTGACTAACAACTTGATTTTCCGGAAAAGGAATTCGAGGGGAGAAGAGTAAGAGCCGATAGTAAGATCTCGACATAGAACGGATAGATACCAGCGTTTCGAAAGCCGAATTCGGTAGAAGGAGGCTTGAAGCCTCTTGGCTCAGCTTTGATGTAAGCTGAAGTCCACTCTACACGTGGTAAACGCGTAGCAGAATGTCGGAATATTCGATCGAACTCTGAGCTAATTGCTTTTCCAGAGGTCCGAAAATCGATAAATCGAGAGGCCGCGTTCTATGCGACGGACGAGTGGGTGTAGTGGAAAGAGGTCGATTTTCGACGTGATACAGTAGGCGATGAGCTGGGCCGTAACGTGAGAAGAGTGACCGTTGATAATTGAGAGGTACTATGATTCAGTTGACTTACTAACGAACGGTGGGAAATATATTTTCAGCCATTCGAATCGAATCTAATCGTTAGTCCAGCCCTCAGGCTCACCCCAGATGCGCTGACACACTCTAAACAGGTAATCCACTTTTTTTGTCCCGGTTTTTTCTTTTCTCAGCGTTGATTCAACTGATCGAGTAGAACGATAGATTTTTTACTAGATTCAATAGAAGAACGAGTCTCGTCAATGTTGTAAATCGCGTTGAGAAGATATCCATGTTCACGTAGAACCTCTCCTAAGCTGTCAAAGCACAATTTTATCGTCGAAAATTCAAGTGCTATAGACCTCACAGTATTGATAACGTCTTGATTCGTAGGTGGCGTGTCGGGAAGCGATCAACCCATCTCTGAGATAAGACTTAACGTTATTTCATTTTCGTCGTTTTCTGAACTCCGTTCAGACTGAATTCGGGAGCTAGGATTTTGACTTTAACTTAGCGGCGCAATAAATTCAGTTCTCGAGCGTTGACTCTTCAGTTGGGGTTAGTGACTGTTGACTAAGACGACTTTCTTTTCTTTACTTTGGTTTTTGAACTTGATTTCGTCAAGTTGAATAGGAAGTTTGAGAGATTGATGCTGCTCTCCGAATCGACTTGTATTCCCCGTTCACTAACGCAACCAATGTGTTAGTCACGTCTTCTTCGGTATACGAATGCATAAAGAAAGAACAGAAACGTAAAATGAAAAAGCGGGGTCTATAAAGCTAATCTTGGTAAAGTGATACACTTCCTCTATTGGTCCACTTCCCGTACCGTGAACGGAGTTCAGATAGACATGAGGCTCAACGGGCACGTGATTGCCATGGCAGCTGGCACGCCCAACATACACACGGCTCCCTCTTGGCGCGCAGCCTGCATACTTCGTGCGAGACTCAGGCGCCCCGATTGCTGAAAAACGGCGGTCAGTTCTGTCCTTAGCGAATCGTTTGGCAGAGGTGCTCAACACGCTGCAGAAGTCCTTTTTGATAAGCTATCTTTTATCACCCACATAAAGGCTAGAGACTATTCATATTTGAACTAGAATCTCAGATGGTTTCAGCTATTGGAAATCAATGGAGCATACTGTAATCTAAATAAACGTTCAAGATATGCTATATCAGGCTGATAGTGTCAGTATTGTATACGGATTAAAGAAATGACTGTCAATCAGCTTTGAAGTTACATTATGGATAATCGGTTTTTGATAGAGCATAGACAGTATTGAACCTATATAGTATATCTTGATTAATGATATACTAATAACGCTGGTATTGGATCCATACATTTGCCATATACTAGATGCATAGCTGTTTAACTAGTAAGGGATGACGTTAGTGATCAACTGACTCATGATTCTCCAATTCAGTAAGCCTGTGGTTTCCTAAGTCAGTAAATTTTGTTCTTTGGTCGACTTCCCCTACTGCTTGACAACTTATTTCAAGACGTTGGAGAAAGCAGAACAGTGCCTAGAGTTCTACTGTCATGAGTGTCATGCTGATTTATTGCTAATAAGCTGGGTGCGGGTCAAGTAACTATCAGTAAGTTTGGGCTAATAGTGTTTTATTTCAAATATTGTGGCTTGAGTGTACTAGTGGTAACGTCATGGTAGGAGTCATTGACTTGCCCATCATGAGTTGATATGTGAGCTAAGTGATTGAATCTGTTAAGCTAAGTTGATTAAGCTGATTTCTAGCTTTGTCTAACTTATATCTCAATGTTGCACTAACGTCACTGTAGGGGAATCAGTTCGATCTCTCGATCTTACATTCTTGGTCCACTAATTAGCTCAATAACGTCGTGATTAATTGACTAACTGGATTGACTCATCAAGTGTTTTACTCTTTTTCCCTTTGAAGAAATTAATATATATTTCGTCTTCTTTCCTCCCTTTTTTGTCTTTTTCTTTCTAGTACCTTCTTCGAGATGAACTAGTAATATATACACCCTATTTCGCAACTAGCATAACTTATTTTTTAATCAATGTAAGTTGAATATGATTTATAACAGCTTTATATCCTATCAGAGTCGATATCAAATTCATGAAAGTTGAAGTCCGTGATTGACTGACTCATAACTCTGACTATTACTCAAAAAAATGTTTCAGATCATAACTTAATTGACCTAGCCTGATAAACGTTATGAGTTTTGATGACTGATTTCTCAGGAACTTAGTTACTATAACATGAAGATTAATAATCACCAGCATCGACTAAAGGTTCAACTTTCATCAAGTAGGTTAGCCGAATGTCAAGAACCGGCTCCAAATGTTGATATTAGCTAAAGAAATTAAATTAGATTAACATCTTTCTCTCTGATGAGCTTATCTCCTATCAATTAAGTAATACTCTTGGATAACTGAAAACTTTCAGATCGATTGTGTAAGCTAAAAGTTAGTAAATCATTTTCCTGAATAGCTTATTCGACTGTTTCTTGAAGATCACTATTCTACTAATGTGGTTTATGATATAGATGATGCTAGCTTTAGTCTAAGATTGATAAGAAATAACAAAGTCATTACCAGTGAAATGATATACAGAGAACTATGCAAATCCAGGATCATTTGTAAATAGTTATCTTATAAGCTAATTAGTCTATTACTTAGATAGTCATCTAGAAAGTAGTAAGCTGGTCTTAAAAGCCTACTTAAATGATCAATCGGTCTCTATTAGCTAATGTTCTATAAAGCTAGGATTCATACTATAGAATGTTTACACAAAGGTCTTGATTAGCAAGTTCTTCGAAAGAAAGGATAGTAATCAGTCGATTTATAATTTTCTACATTAGTAAGTCCTGAACAAGATGTGGTATCACCTACTGTGTAAATACTTCCACTATGACTCAACGTTATACTGGATCTACAATCGTTGGACTAAAATAAGCTTAAGTGATTAGGTATTCACTATCTCTACTGTCTTGTGACTTCTACTATAATATCAACAATATTTAATGAACAAAACTTAATCGATCAACCCATAAGCTCGTTGAATTTTTGATTTAATCAATACTGTACCTAATTGATATATCAGGTTAACTAGTAGGTTTATCTGTTATGTTATCTATAGCGTTACAGTCAATTTTCTTTTAAAGTCTCTTCTCAGCTAAGATAAATTAGTTCCAAGAAACTTGAGGATGCTATCTCCTTAGTCAAGTTTTTAAAAGCTCGAGATCACATAAATCAAGTTATGAACTTTGAAATCCAAGTTATTCTAGCTTTAGCAATCTATACTTGTTTAGATAGTACTAATAAGATTTTCCATACTATATAGTATAGATAACTTAACGTGCCTGTAGGGGAAGCCGGACAGTAGGGGATTCCGGACACTTTTTTAATTACAAAATTTCAAACTCGATTCACTAACTCACTAACGCCGTAATAGACTAACTAACTAAACCAATTCATCAACTGACTCTTCCTCTTCTTCTTCCGAAGAAATCAATATATATTTCGTCTTTTTTCCTCCTTTTCTCGTCTTTTTCTTTTTAGTCTCTTCTTCGAGATCTCGGACTACTTTAAGGATATTCTCCTTCGTAAGGAGGTATTCACCCTTTAAAGCTACCCTTTTACCCTTTCTACGCATCTTACGCGTATTAAGTAGTGCGTCCTTCTCGCGTAGCTCCCACCGAGCTAAGATCGCATTAGTATCTCGATCTTCAGCAAAGGGGTACGCGGACTACCTCTAGCTCTAAGAATCCAAGATGCGTGACTAACGTCGTGCGCAACTTAACTTTCTGGTGGTGGGATTATAGGGGGGGTTCAAGAGTCGATAATAAGATCTCAGGATTGAACGGATAGATTCCAGCCTTTCGAAAGCCAGATTCAATAGAAGAAGGCCTAAAGCATCGGGCCCTCGCTTTGATATAAGCTGAAGTCCATTCTACGCGCGGTAATCGCATAGTTGAATGTCGGAAATTCGGTCAACCTCTAGGTTGAGGGCAGTTTTTAGAGGTCCGAAAATCGATAGATCGAGAGGCTGCGTTTTATGCGATGAGTGCGGCGGTAGTAGAAAAAGGTCGATTTTCGAGGTAATGCAGTAGGCGATGAACCGGGCCGTAACGTGAGAAGAGTGGCCGTCGATAATTAAGAGGTGCCGCGAGCTAGTTGATTTACTAACAAAAGACTGAAAATGTGATTTTAGCCATTCGAATCCAATTAGATCAGAAGTCCAGCCTTTTTTCGATGTAATGAACTTCCACCCTGCCGGAGTCTCGTTCGGAATCCAGCCTGAATTTAGATTTTGTCCTTTGAAAATCAGACACGGCGGCAGGGTCACCCCCGAGGCGCTAACACACTAAACAGGTAATCCACTCTTGTCGTCCCGGTTGTTTCTTTTCTCGGCGTTGATTTAGCTGATCAAGTAGGATAACTGATTTTCTACTAGATCCGATCGAAAAACCAGTTTCGTCGACGTTATAGATCGCACTAGGGGGATATTTGTGTTCGCGTAAAAGGTCTCCTAAGTTATCAAAGTACGATTTTATCGTCGAAAAATCAAGTGCCGTAGACCGTGCTATGTCGATAGTACGTGAGAGGCACGTCTTGATTCGTGGATGCCGTGTCCTAGACCGATCGATCCGTCGATCCGAGATAGGACTGAATTTATTTTCGTAGTAATTTGAACTCCGTTTAGTCTGAATTTCCGAAGCTAGGATTTTCACTAACTGAAGAGTGATCGGGGCTCCTAACTTAGCGGCCTGGTAGATCCAGTTCTCGAGTGCTGTTTCCTCGATTGGGGTTAGTAATTGTTGACTAACGTGACTCTCTGTTCTTGATTTTGATTTTTTTCATCGAGCGTGTAAAGTTGAAGAGGGAATTTGAAAGGCGATTGCTGCTTTGCGAATTGACTTATATTCGCCGTTCACTAACGCATTGAAAGCGTTACTTACGTCTTCTTCAGTGTACGAAGGCATGGAGAAGGAAAAAGAAAGCTAGGAGAGGGAGCGGGGTTTATAAACTAACCTCGGTAAAAGTGTCCGGAATCCCCTACTGTCCCCTACAGACATATTGTAAGAATTAAGCTATGAAAGTCAAGCTATAAAAATCAATTCATAGAAATCAAGTTATAAAAATTGAGTCATAGAAATTAAGTCATAAAAATTAAGGTATGAAGATTAAGTCATAAAAATTAAGTTATAAAAATCGAGTTATGAAAACTAAGTTATGGAAATTGAATTATAAAAATTGAGTTATAAGAATCAAGTTGTAGAGATTAAGTTATGAGAGTTAATGTTCGATTGATTGAAAAATTGACAATCACTCAGTAGATAATTTGTTAGGGGCGAGCCCCTAGTTAGTGAGGCACAGGCCGATAGCCTGTGCTACAAAGCTTGGCACGATGTCCGTACACTTCCTGTCGGCTTCCGCTTAGAACTAGACTTCCTCCGGTATCGAACTTGTTAAATACCACGAGGACTCTCTGCGTATGCGTGGTCCACCCGTGACATAATTACTTATTAAAAACTGGCATTTTTATCTATCGTTCCCCAATTTTAGAATTAATAAAAGAAATTTAACTAAATTAATATTTCTTAATCTTTTTTTCAATGACTTTATCGCTTTCAAGTTAGTAGTAAGTTAGCGATATAGCTTCTAATGGTAATACTCTAAGTTTTCTATGGTATACCTTCAAATAATCAATGTCGTTCAAATCAATGGTAGAACCTATAAGTTAGTAGATTACTTTTTTTTATAAAATAATCTAACTAACCATTTTTGAAATTACTATTTCACTAACATAACATGTGGTTCAAATCAGTCTAGCTTTAGCCTAGAATTAATAGGAAGTATCCAAGCTATCATTAGAAACGTAACATGTAAAGAACTAATATTATATAATTTTAAGAACATTCTAAGATATTAAGAGCAGTAATCTTACCATTCTATCCTTTTCCAAAGATAATCATACTACTGATTTAAGCTAGTTACTAGACGAAATACCTCTAAACATCAACATAGGTACTAACAACTAGTCGAGTTAGAGTGAAATCGATCTCTATCAAGCTAAAGATCGCTTCATAATTAAGTTACGAACTAATAACAGTATATACTTCACATGGTATAATTAATTATAGTGAATACATCAGTTTAGGACTACTGCAGGACTCAGCAGGGCTCAATGTGATCTTCAAGTTGAGGCTCTTTGAGCTGATAGAACTTCGAGTCGAGTTGAGCTATCAGAGCAACATCGGGAATTGCTTCTCGTTGTCCTTCTCCCACCACTCTTCGTCGTGTGCAGCAATAAATTCAACCAGCTCACCTGCCACCCTTTGTAACTCTCTCAGTCTCTCGATACTTACCACTGCTGCGTCTTTGTCAAGATGAATGCACAACGCATTCCCCTCCAGCCCAGTCCAAGTCTCAATCTCCTTCTCGCCAGTCAAGAGTCTCGGATCATGGAACGAATCACGAGAAAAACACAACCAACGATCTTTCGTCCGGCAGAGCAAATTGAGATGCCCAGGAAGATCTCTCGGCATATCAATCACAAACACGTAACCGTCGTCAAACAGGTCAAGCACCGCCGAAAAAGGACCCAGAGGTTTCCGATCGCTACCTTGCGGATCTGAAAGCTCACGTGATCGATCGTCGGGCAACGTGTCCGGCTCGAAGTGCTGATGTGGATCAATACCGCCCAGTACGTTCTTGAGGACGTCCATCGCGCCCTGGCCGATGACAAGTTGGGCGTTTGGGATGTCTTCGGGGTCACCATGATGGTCATAACTATAGTTAGCTGATGATTATATGCTCAAAACCAGTTGTGAGTATCAGGCTAAGTCTTTCATCAATGGAGGACTTGGATACAATTTTATCATCCTTCTTCTATAACTCATAAATCATAAATTTCATCTATATCTTACCATCTATAGCGTTAAATCAGAATAGCCAGGGTATAGCCCAGAACAAAGAAGAATCTAATGGGATCCTTCGAGTTTAGCCTGCTAAAAAATTACCATGAAGCTACATTATGTAAGGTCTGACGAGCTAAGTTGATTGAGCTACTATCTGTGCGATTCTCGAAACTACGATTAAAGAGTAAATCGGCCCAAACGAGCTACTAGCAGCAAGTATAGAGGAGTATCACTCGATTCTATAGATTTCTAATGACAAAAGTCCTAGATCTAGACAGCAGATAGCTTGATTTGTACTAGCTTAGCTAGGCTGAGCTGTAAGATTATATCCTAAATATTAAATTTACTAACAATTGATTTTGAGCAGATAGTGTTCACTCTACAAAATCTGGTGTAAGCCGAGGAGTTGGCTTACCTAGCTTACCGAGTTAATCAGTGCGCCTTCGTTCGCATAAGATCAAACCTATTACATCATGGCTTTGACGACTATTCACGTCCCCCAAGCTTACGTGAGTGCAGGACTAGTGTATTAGAACCATATATCTACATCAACCAGTCGCGCGAAACCTATCGCAAAACTATCTCATAGTATTCCTTCCGGCCGCCTCCCAAACTCTATCTGACCTTGCTCCGAGCCAGGTCTCCAACAATGAATATAGTGACGGACAGCCAAGGAACTCACCACAGCACGGGCCTCAAAGAATACTTAACACGGAATGCTCCTAGTACGTCTTGTGGGCCGCAGACCTGTCTGTTGACTCATTTTCCGATTAGCGACGGTCACAATCGGTGGTTTCCATGCTATCCTACGAGGATAAATGCCGATTTCGAACCCATCTTCGGGGCTGAGGTTCGAAAGATCCAACTGTTCAACTACCCAGATACTGCAATTCGTGCATCTGCCTACTTGAATTGTGGTGTTGCAAGATTTACGAAATTTCCCAACTCATGTATCAGCCTTCAAAAGATCCCTAGCATCCTGCTATCACCACTGGTACCAGCAGCTACCCTTCAAAACTGGCAAAGTGAGAAAAGTATAGTTACCGAGTACCATTCTGGACGAGGGAGCGAGTCTTCGCAGATATTGATAATTCCGGCTTATTGATCACTTGTCATCTCTCGAGAGTTCAACCAGACTACTAGTTGTATTGCAATCGATGACCTAGGCTGCCAAATTTATCATAAATTCGATCGAGACCCGCCTCCGATTCCTTATAAGACTCGTATCCGGGCCAATCGAGACGGAGTCTGGTTGCATCTACTAGCAAACTGTAAAGCTCGCAGAAAACACAATCATATATCTACAACTTACTCCGTATATTAAGGATTCACTCGCGGTAGCATGCGTTCTAATTTCGGAAGGCTTGCCCTCTAGTGATCATCTCAGTTAGACTAAGCCTAGGCTAAGTTAGGACATGTGAAAATATGTGACTGTAATGAGCCTCCCTAAGACCTGAAACTGCCCCAAATAGGGGCGCAAGTGATGTCAACTCTCTGCTTCAGAACGCTTTCGTTATTCTAAGACTCCCGCGCGATGATCTCATGTGTCCGACAGACCCTACTACCGACCGATTCGCCGCCACTGTTCATCTTTGCCCGAACTTCTCGTCTTACGTAGAAACGAGTATCTGTGCCGGTGAGGTCAGAGGTAAACCGCATCTGAGCATTATGTGCACTAACGTCCGCTCACACGTGGGGGAAATCCTGGTGACGAGGAAGACCAATGTCAGACATCCCTTTCTCTTCCGTGGACATGAACTAGTCAACGCGGAATAGACGTCCCCTGATTCTACAGTACAAGGTTCCTCTATAAGGCTGTATATTGATATCATCTTTCCGGGCGTTGTGCGCGCTGCAGTCCTGGGAACCATTACTGTCGTCAAGCACAGTCTGATCGTTCTATTCCGATTATAGGATAATGTATTATGCTGACGTGGCCAAAATCTAGTTTCACTGATCCCTCGTGATACAAGGCATTTCGCATATGGTTTGTAAGCTGCTAATCAATATCGTTGATCATCATTGCATCAATGTAAGCACCAAAGAGAGGTGTGTAAGCAGGGCGGCGACGGCCAAGTCGGCAAAGGCTGCTCGACGCGCGGGCCGATGTCGCGCTTCTGGTACACTGTGATTCGTTCGGCTGCAGACGCGTGGCGATACGGGCAATTCCGCGTCGAGGCGACGCGAAGGCTGCCACGGCTTTTGACAACGATTGCGGCCATGGTCAGTGTCACACTGTTGTCGCGCAGCCGAATCGTCAATGTTCGCTTGCGCAGCTTTGCGGAATGGGACACGCTGATCGACTGCTTGCCGCTTGAGCTATGTTGTCTCAGCAGATTTTCCTTTGGAAACAATTTATGGATTTTGCCAGTGTTAGGAAGTGATATGATCGGCAGCGTGGAGGATTATCCAACAATCGACGAACACCTCGACGATGCACGATGCTTTGAAGAAGATGCTGCTTGGCGAAGCTGATTCACAACTGGATAAGCTCGCAGCATTTCTTCGAGACACTTTCGAAGTAAGAGTTTCAAACTCCACGCTCAGCTGCGCGCTGAAGGCGAAAGAGTGGTCGAAGAAGACAGTACGGCGCAAGGTCAAAGAGCAGTTAGGATCTTGATAGCCTTGGCTCACTCTACTTCGTATTCACTCAAAGACGGCAGTCACAGCATTGCCGAGAGGCGTAGCGCTATCGACTTGTACTGCCTTTGTGCTGGTGCAACCCAAAGCAAGCTGTCAGGCACCATCGCTTGTGCTGGAACTCTTGATTCAGGATATGCAGAACAGCTCAAAGGAGCATGCAGCTGGACTCCTCGCGAAGCTACGGACAGGCATTTCGATAAGTCAGCTCATTCGACGCTATGTTGACGAGCAGAGTCTGATTACGGATTCATGATGCGGATCATCATCACTGCACGGAAAGACGGCAGGCATCTGCTCTTTGCATTGCCTATCAGGTATCCGTGCTCTGTCCTTGGCATCATTCGTTTTTGGGACTTCTACCTTCTCTGAACGCTCAATCGGCGGGTTCTCGAACACTCTTACCATCTCGGTATAGGTTCAACATTGCAACTCACGCCCTTGCAATGGGGCTGGTCCCCATGGAAGGACGATGATGGGTGATTCCAGAGCGTTATCAACACATAACATTTCCGATAGCGCCAATGCGCCTTTGTATGGAATCAATCACTTAGTTCCAAATGATGCCCTCTCCGGCCGGCGCGGATGGGGGGCGGCCAAATATGCGTGCTAGAATTGTAGAAGACGAAAGATAAGAACATGTCAACGTTCAAAACTCTGTCAAGCCACTACTTTTCTGACATGATTGCGCAGTGCGACGAAACTCGTCAGAGTTGCAGGTCATGTTTGAAGGCCAAAGCTGCTTGCGAGTACGAGTTTCCAGTTGGACAGACCCGGAATCAGGTACTGGCCGAGAAACAACGCCGACTCCAAGGCCAATTGCGTACAATCGTGTCACTGATTCACGCTTGCGTCGCGTGGATGCAAACACTTCGGGTCGAATTTTACGCCATCTACGACATGGGGATTATGATGGAATCCTGCTATATGACAATTCCAGTTCTAATATAGCCCGTCACGCTGACAAAATCTACCATTGGAAAGACTTGACCCCGGACGAACAACCGCAACTTGGAAGCCACCACAATGTGCTGCCGCCGGTAGGCGATCTTATGTCCATGCAAAGATCCAGTGCTGATCATACCATGTCACATATGATACCTCAAACACCGGGCCTTCCTAAGCGGCATCATCAAATGTATAGCTTGCCGTCGCAAATGATTGCCATGCCTTTTGTCTGAATTTCAGAGTTCGGCCGGTTGCAAAGACAGAGATGACTGTTTCGACGTTCGGGCTGAGCTCACCACGCTCGTGACCAGTCACCGCGCAATTAAGCTCATCCAGTCGCGCACATCTGCGCTCAGCCC
>Ga0265780_10007014_pt1 | contig 13909 bp, 10 predicted proteins | sample P1T30metagenome_FD_192432 | JGI IMG/M metagenome (GOLD analysis project Ga0265780, IMG submission 192432) | Plant litter microbial communities from East Loma Ridge, Irvine, California - P1 T30 | ecosystem: Environmental > Terrestrial > Plant litter > Unclassified | place: USA: California... | reverse complement strand
CGGACACGCCCAGCAGCCCCGATTCCTGGTACATCAGGCGCTGCACGCTCGACACCTTCATGCCCAGTTCCTCGATCAGGTAGATCACCACGCCCGGATCGAGGGCGCCGCAGCGCGTGCCCATCGGCAGGCCGTCGACGGCGGTGAAGCCCATGGTGCTTGCCACGCTGCGCCCGCCGCGCATGGCGCACATGCTGGCGCCGTTGCCGAGGTGGGCGGCGACCACCCGCGCCCCGGCCAGCGCGGGTTCATGCTGCGGCAAGGTGGCCGCGATGTATTCGTATGAAAGACCATGGAAACCGTAGCGGCGGATGCCCAGGCCGGTGATCTCCGGCGGCAGCGCGAAGGCCTGGGCCAGCGCCGGCTGCGCCGTATGGAAGGCGGTGTCGAAGCAGCCGACCTGCACCAGGCCGGGCGCCAGCGACGTCAATGCGCGCACCGGCGCCAGGTTGTGCGGCAGGTGCAACGGCGCGAGCGGCACCAGCCGCTCGAGGCGTTCGAGCACTGTCTCGTCGAGCCGCTGCGGGCCGCTGTAGTCGACGCCGCCGTGCACGATGCGGTGGCCCACCGCGCGCACCCGGTAGCCATCGAGTTCGCGCTCGGCAAAGCCGATCAGGAAGGCCATGCCGGCATGGTGGTCGAGCGCGTCCGGCCAGTGTTGCTCGCCCACCGTGGCGCCGTCGGCGTCCTGGGCGATGAAACGCGTCGCGCCGCGATACAGGTTTTCGATCCGGCCCTTGAAGGCCAGCGCCAGATCCGGCAGGCGATGCACCGAGAACTTGATGCTGGACGAGCCGGCATTGATGACGGCGACGCAGTCCCTGGTTCCCATCTCAGCGCCCCGCCAGTTGGGCGCTGGCCAGCTGATGGCGGGCCAGCAGCACCGCCACCGCGCACGAGGCCAGGCGCGCCGCGACCGTATCGGCGCGGCTGGTGAGGATCAGCGGCACGCGCGCGCCGAGCACGATGCCGGCCGCCGCCGCACCGGCCATGAAGCTCAGGCTCTTGGCCAGCATATTGCCGGCTTCGAGGTCCGGCGCCACCAGCACGTTGGCGCGGCCCGCCACCGGCGACACCAGGCCCTTGACGGCGGCGGCCTGCAGGTCGATCGCATTGTCCATCGCCAGCGGGCCGTCGAGGACCGCGTCCGTGATCTGGCCGCGGTCGGCCATCTTACACAGGGCCGCGGCGTCGATCGTCGACGGCATCTTGTCGCTCACGGTCTCCACCGCCGCCAGGATCGCCACCCGCACGCCGTCGAAGCCGAGCACCCGGGCCAGGTCGATCGCGTTCTGCACGATGTCGCGCTTGGCGGCCAGGTCGGGAATGATGTTGATGGCGGCGTCGGTGATGATCAGCGGCTCTCTGCGGCCCGGCACGTCCATCACGAAGCAGTGGGAGAGGCGCCGCGCCGTACGCAGGCCTGTGGCGCCGGACACCAGGGCGCCCATCAACTCGTCGGTGTGCAGGCTGCCCTTCATCAGGACCGACGCCCTGCCCTCGCGCACCAGTTCCACCGCGCGCGCGGCCGAAGCGTGGCTGTGCTCCGTGTCGAACAGCGCCAGCGCACCGATGTCGAGACCGGCCGCGTCGGCGGCGGCATGGATGCGCGCTTGCGGACCGACCAACAGCGGCACGATCAGGCCGATGCGGGCGGCATCGAGGGCCGCTTCGATCGCATAGCGGTCGCAGGCATGCGCCACCGCCACCGTGACCGGTCCCTGCTCGCGCGCGGCGGCGATCAGGCGGTCGTAATAGGGATGCGTGGTGTTCACCGGCTCCATGGCCCTCTCCTCATTGCATGACCGGTAGATGGTAGCATTCCATGCTAGCCAGGCAATCGTTTTATGGTGCGACGCAACATAAAATGATCTGGTTCAAGAAAATTGACGGGGACGACATGAACGCAATCGATGCGCGGGCGAGCAGCCTGGTGCTGGTCGACTACCAGGCCCGGATGATGCCGGCGATCCACGGCGCGGATGACATCATCGCCAAGGCGCTGATGCTGGCACGCGCCGCGGCGCTGCTGGAGGTGCCGGTGCTGGGGACCGAGCAGAACCCCGACCGTCTCGGCCCGAACACCGACGCGCTGGCGCGGCTGTGCGTGCAGACGGTGCCGAAGACGCACTTCGACGCCTGCTCGGACGGCCTGCTGGCGGCGCTCGACGCGCGGGCGCCCGGACGCGGGCAAGTGGTGCTCGCCGGCTGCGAGGCCCACGTCTGCCTGCTGCAGACTGCGCTGGGCCTGCTGCGCGCCGGTCGCGAGGTCTTCGTGATGGAGAACGCGAGCGGCTCGCGCCGTCCGTCGGACCATGCTGCCGCCATACGCCGCCTGCAGCATGCCGGCGCGACGATCGTGACCCACGAAATGGTGCTGTTCGAGTGGCTGCACGATTGCCGCCATCCGCGTTTTCGCGAGGTGCTGGCGCTGGTCAAGTCGGAGCCGGTGGCGCCGACGGGCGCTCACCAGTAGCCGAGCACCTTCCACCAGGCGCCGCCGACGATCGCGAACACCGCCAGCTCGAACACGCACATGATGAACCCGATGCGCCACCACGCCCCCATCGTCACGTAGCCGCTGCCGAAGATGATCGGCGAGGTGCCGGTGGCATAGTGGGTCAGGGTCATCATGATGGCCGAGGCGGCGGTCATCATGAGCAGGAACAGGACCAGGTATTCGCCCGGCACCAGCGCCGCGCCCACCGACAGAAAGGCGAACATCATGGCGCTGATGTGGGCCGTGGTGCTGGCGAACAGGTAGTGCGAGAACACGAAGGCCAGCACCAGCACGGTCGCCGCCGCTTCCCACCCCATGCCGCTGGCGGCGATGGCGTCGCGCATGCCGTTCGAGGCCCAGGCGATCACGCCCAGTTTATTGAGCTGCTCGGCCAGCATCACGAGGGCGCCGAACCAGATCAGGGTATCCCAGGCGCTTTTCTCGGACAGCACATCGTCCCAGTCCAGGGTGCCGGTGATGATCAGGGTGAACAGGCCGAGGAAGGCGACCACGGTGGGGTCGAGCGTGAAGGCCGGCCCGAACAGCATGGCCGGCACGTTCGCCCACAGCACCAGCAGCAGGCCGAAGGTGCCGAGCATGACTTTTTCCTTCGCCGACAAGGGCCCCATGCGCGCCAGTTCGCTGCGCGCGAAGTGCACCGCATCCGGCGTCTTCTTGAGTTCGGGCGGCGCCAGCAGGTAGACAACGAGCGGCATCAGGCACAGGCAGACGAGGCCCGGCAGCACCATGCACAGGGCCCAGGTGGTCCAGCTCAAATGAAAACCCTGGCCGCTGGCGCGGGCGACGAAGTCGACCACCAGCGGATTGGGCGCGGTGGCCGTCAGGAACATCGCCGAGGTGATCGGGTTGGCGTGGTAGTTGACCAGCGCCAGGTAGGTGCCCACCTTGCCCTGTGTGCCCTTGGCCGGATCGGAATCGAAGGCGCTGGCGATCGACTTCATGATCGGGTGCACGATGCCGCCGCCGCGCGCGGTATTACTGGGCGTGAACGGCGCCAGCACCAGTTCGCACACGGCCAGGCCGTAGCCGATGCCGACCGTGCGCTTGCCCAGCAATGCGATGAACTGCAGGCCGATGCGGTTGCCGAGGCCAGTCTTCTTGAGGCCGCGCGAGATCAGCACGGCGACCACGATCAGCCAGATCAGCGGACTCGAAAAGCTGCCCAGGGCGTCGGCCATGGCGCCCTTGGACGAACCGGACGTCACCTGCGACAGCGAGACGATGACGATGGCCATCAGTGCCATGACGCCGATCGGCATCACCTTCAGGATGATGGCGACGATGGTGGTGAGGAAGATGGCGACCAGGCCCCAGGAATCGGAGCTGAGCCCCTCGGGATGGGGCAGCGCGAGCAGCGTGACGAGGACGGCGGTGGTGACGAGGGCGGGAACCAGGCGAAACGGCACTGCCTGGTTAAAGTAACGAAACATGGCCTGCAATTGCGACAGCATGACGATTCCCTTCCTGACGGTATAACCAGATGACGACAACTGGTTAATATGTTAGCAGAGGAATGTTGCGATGCATCAATTGTTGACCGCAATGGTCAGGAACGCCGCAGGTGCTCAGCGCTTGGTGGACATTGGCGGGCACGCCCTGCCCGGCGCATCGATTCCACAGGGGATGCCGGCGCAGCAATTCTCCGTGAGGAAGCCGACCAGTTCGCTCATGGTATCGAACTGCGCCGTGTAGATAACGAAGCGCCCTTCCTGGCGCGCCGTCACCAGGGCGGCATGGCTCAGTTCCTTCAGGTGGAAGGACAGCGCCGACGAGGCGATGCCCAGTTCCTCGCCGATCTTCCCGGCAGGAAGTCCCGCTTGGCCGGCCTGGATCAGCAGGCGAAAGATTGCCAGCCGCGATTCCTGGGCTAGAGCGGCGAGCGCCGCAAGTACCTGTTTTGTCTCCATGTTCGACGTTCCAGTTGAATAATTTCAGGCCCTCGATTATAGTCGAACATCATCTCAATATCTATTGAACTATTGAGATCAACCCGACACCATCCATGCCCATGAACTTCCTGTTTCTCTGCACCGGCAACTCCTGCCGCTCGATCCTGAGTGAAGCTGTGTTCAACCATCTCGCCCCGCACGGCTTCAAGGCCATCAGCGCCGGCAGCCAGCCAACCGGCCGGCTCAATCCGGATGCAGTCGACCTGCTGCGCCGTCACGGCATCTCGGTCGACGGCTATACCAGCAAATCCTGGCACGACCTGCCGCTCACGCCGGACGTGGTGGTCACCGTTTGCGGCAATGCCGCCGGAGAGACTTGCCCGGTTTACCTGGGCAAGGTCGTGCGCGCGCACTGGGGACTATCCGACCCGAGCGACGCTCAGGGAACGCCTGCGGAAATCGCGGCGGCCTTCGAGGCGACCTACGCGATCGTGCTGGCCCGCATCCAGGCGCTGTTCGCCTTGCCGCTGGCCGAGCTGGCGGGCGAGCGCGCGGCGCTGAAGGAAGCGCTGGACCGCATCGGCGCATGCTGACCGCCTCGCTCATCTTCGTCGCCACGCTGGCGCTGGTGATCTGGCAGCCTCGCGGGCTGGGCATCGGCTGGAGCGCCGCCGCCGGCGCTGTCGTCGCCCTGCTCCTCGGCGTCATCGAGTTGTCCGACATCCCGGTGGTCTGGAACATCGTCTGGAACGCCACCGGCGCCTTCGTCGCCGTGATCGTCATCAGCCTGCTGCTCGATCGCGCCGGCTCGTTCGAGTGGGCCGCGCTGCACGTGGCGCGCTGGGGCAAGGGCGACGGCCGGCGACTGTTCGTCCTGCTGGTGCTGCTCGGCGCCGCGGTGGCGGCGCTGTTCGCGAACGACGGCGCGGCGCTGATCCTGACGCCGATCGTGATCGCCATGCTGGCCGCGCTGCGCTTCCCGCCGCGCGCGACGCTGGCTTTCGTGATGGCGGCCGGCTTCGTCGCCGACACCGCAAGCCTGCCGCTGGTGGTGTCGAACCTGGTCAATATCGTCTCGGCCGACTACTTCGGCATCGGCTTTGCGCGCTACGCGGCGGTCATGGCGCCGGTCAACCTGGTGTCGGTGGCGGCGACCCTGGCCATCCTCTACCTGTTCTTCCGCAAGGACATCCCGCGCCATTACGACCTCGCCCAGCTACGCCGCCCAGCCGATGCGATCCATGACCGCGCCACCTTCGTCGCCGGCTGGTGGGTGCTGGCGCTGCTGCTGGCCGGCTTTTTCTGGCTCGACGCGGCTGGTGTACCGATCAGCGCAGTCGCGGCCAGCGGAGCTGCCATTCTGCTCGCCGTCGCCGCGCGCGGCCATCGCATTGCAACGCGCGAGGTGCTGCGCGGCGCGCCGTGGCAGGTGGTCGTGTTCTCGATCGGGATGTACCTGGTGGTGTACGGCCTGCGCGACGCGGGCCTGACCGACGGCCTCGGCGCCCTACTCGAACGCTGCGCCGCCTATGGCGTCTGGGGCGCTGCGCTGGGCACCGGACTCATCGCCGCGATCCTGTCGTCCATCATGAACAATATGCCGACGGTGCTGGTCGGCTCGCTGGCGATCGACGCCACCGCCACGCAAGGCGCGGTGCGCGAGGCGATGATCTATGCGAATGTGATCGGCAGCGACCTGGGGCCGAAGATCACGCCGATCGGCAGCCTCGCCACCCTGCTCTGGCTGCACGTGCTGACGGCCAAGGGCATCCGCATCTCGTGGGGCTACTATTTCCGTGTCGGCCTGGTGCTGACATTGCCGATCCTCCTGCTCACGCTGTGCGCGCTCGCGCTGCGCCTGGGCTGAACCTTCGCTCTTACCACCATGAACCAGATTCCCGACCTTCCCAACATCGAGCCGGCACGCCTCGACCTGCCAACTGCCGAACGGCTCGCTCCCGCAGACCGCGTCGCCCATCCGCCGCGCTTCCTGATGCTGTATGGCTCGCTGCGCGAGCGCGCGTTCAGCCGCCTGCTGACCGAAGAAGCGGCGCGCATCCTGCGCCACTTTGGCGCCGAAGTAAAAATCTTCGATCCCACCGGGCTGCCGATGGTGGGCAGCGTGCCGGATACCCATCCGAAGGTGGCCGAGCTGCGTGCGCTCTGCATCTGGTCCGAGGGCCAGGTGTGGTGTAGCCCGGAACGCCACGGCGCCGTCACCTCGGTGTTCAAGAACCAAATCGACTGGATCCCGCTCGAGCAGGGTTCGGTGCGGCCGAGCCAGGGCAAGACGCTGGCCGTGATGCAGGTCTGTGGCGGCTCGCAGTCCTTCAACGTGGTCAACGCCCTGCGCCTGCTGGGCCGCTGGATGCGCATGTTCACGATTCCGAACCAGTCGTCGGTGCCGATGGCCTACAAGGAATTCGGCGACGACGACCGCATGCGCCCGTCCGCCTACTACGAACGCGTGGTCGACGTCATGGAGGAGCTGGTCAAGATCACGCTGCTGATGCGCGGCAGCAGCGCCTACCTGACGGACCGTTACAGCGAACGCAGCGAGCGCGGGAACCGGGCGATCGACCGCCAGATCGCGCAACTGTAAGCTGCTGCTCCGCGAGCTGCTACCATGAAGCCATGACCGACATCCGCCCCGCCACCAGCCTGGACGCCGCGCGCGTCTGCGCCATCTACAACCATTACGTCGCCACCACGACGATCTCGTTCGAGGAAGCGCCGGTGCTTGACGCCGACATGGCCGGGCGCATCGCCGACGTGACGAATGGCGACCTGCCGTGGCTGGTGCTGGAAGTTGACGGGAACGTCGCCGGCTATGCCTACGCCACCAAATGGCGCGCCCGGCCGGCTTACCGGCATGCAGTGGAAAGCAGCGTCTATCTGGACGCGGCGCTGGCGGGCCGCGGACATGGCCAGCGCATCTACGCGCGCCTGCTCGACGAACTGCGCACCCGCGGGCTGCATACGGTCATCGGCGGCATCGCCCAGCCCAACGCGCGCAGCGTCGCGCTGCACGAGCGCCTGGGCTTTCGCAAGGTCGCCCACTTCGCCGAAGTGGGTTTCAAGTTCGACCGCTGGATCGACGTCGGCTACTGGCAACTGCCGCTGCAAGCGGGCATCGCACCAGCCGCGCCGGATCAGGCCGCGGCCTGATCGACCATCTTTGGCGCGAAACGCAAGATCAGGCAGGCGATCGCCGCCGACACCAGCGATCCGAGCAGGATGCCGATCTTGGCTTCCTCGACGAATTCGGGGTGTCCAGGGAAGGCCAACCCACTGATGAACAGGCTCATGGTGAAGCCGATCCCGCACAGCATGGCCATCGCATAGATCTGCAGCCAGCTGGCGCCGGCCGGCTTTGCCGCCAGCCCGGTCTTGACCGCGATCAGGACGCCACCGAACACGCCCAGCTGCTTGCCCAGGAACAGGCCCGCCGCGATCCCCAGCGGGAGCGGAGCCAGGACGCTCGCGGGCGACAGCCCGGCGAACGAAACGCCGGCGTTCACGAAGCCGAACAGCGGCACGATCAGGAAGCCCACCCACGGCGCCAGCGCGTGCTCGAGCCGGTGCAGCGGCGAATCGGGAGAGTCCGACGCATCCTGCTCGCCGGTGGATGGAATATATGGAATCAGGAAGGCCCCGACGACGCCGGCGATGGTGGCGTGCACGCCGGACAGCAGGGTCGCGTACCACAGCAGCGCCAGGCCGATCAGGTAGGGCCACAGCGACATCACCCGCAGCCGGTTCAGCGCGACCAGGGCCGCGACGATGGCGCCGGCCGCGGCCAGCGCGCCGCCGTCGATGCTCGAGGTATAGAAGATGGCGATGATTACGACAGCGCCCATGTCGTCGAGGATGGCGATCGCTACCAGGAGGAGTTTCAACGACAGCGGCGCATGGCGCCCGAGCAGCGCCAAGGCGCCGATGGCGAACGCGATGTCGGTCGCCGACGGGATCGCCCAACCATTGGCCAGCAGTGGGTTGCTGCCGGTCAGCGCCGCATAGATCACGGCCGGCACGGCCATGCCCATCAAGGCCGGCAAGGCTGGCAGGCGGCGCGCCTTCCAGGTGGCCAGGCGCCCGTCGACCAGCTCGCGCCGGATCTCCAGGCCCACCAGCAGGAAGAACACGGCCATCAGGCCATCGTTGATCCACAGGTGCGGCGTCATCGGGCCCAGCTTGTCGCTCAGTATGGGGCCGGTGGGCAGGTGCAGCAGGTGGTGATAGGCGCCGGCGAGCGGGCTGTTGGCGACCAGCAGCGCGGCGATGGCGGCAAACATCAGCAGGATGCCGCCGGCGGACTCGCTGGCGAGGAAGCGCTGGAAGGCGGAAATGGGGGAATGGGACGTGTTGACGCTCATGGGGCTTCTCCTTGTACGGAAAACGATTTGTCGTTCTCCGTATTCGGGGACAGCCCCGGGCGCACGCAGCACACGCCATGGCCTAATTGTACAGGGGCACGCGGGCGGTATCAACCGCGTGCCCCTGCATTGGTCTGGGTCAAGCCGTGCTATTGACGAGCTCCCCCTGTCCAGTTGCCAGCCGTTCCTGGAGTTCAGCGCCAACGCGCTTGAAGCCGAGCAGGCGTGCCGCTGAACGCATCAATTCGGATGCGTCTCCGCCAGCGTTGTCCGCGCGTGCAATTCGCAGTGCCGCGGCGATTTCGAGCATGGACAAGTTAGCTGCTTTGAGAGTTGCGCCAGTCTCGTGGGACCGGTCCCGCACCGGCGTATCGTCTACCTGTGCACGCGTGAACCAGAAGATTCCGTCGGTAAGAAGCGCGGTGCCGCGCGACTGAGCCGTGCCGAGCGCCTCTCTGGCTGCAGCAAGAATCCTGCTTCCAGCTTTTTCCTTTCCGAAGCAAGACGCCAACCGCCGCGCAACTTCGTCGACATGGATGGGGCCTTCTTCCTCGACGATACGTGTCACCAGATTAGCCAGGGTACCGATCGGCGTATCGAGCAACTCTTTACCATCCATCGGAATGTACGATCGTTTATAGCTCGGCATCTGACGCGGCGCCACTTCTGGAAGATCGAGCAAAGGCAGGGCTACATCATCTGCTGGCGGGGCAGGACGCTGCCTGTTGGCGCCCTCCATCGATATCGCATGCTCGGTCTCCCGGCGTGCAACATCGAGCGCCGTTTTCAACCGCTCGATTTCCGCCTTGCGGTTGTAGAACCAGTCCGTGCTCCAAATACGATGGAAGCGCCAACCCAAATGTTCCAGTACATCCTGACGCAACCGATCCCGCTCGCGAGCCCAGAGCGCGCTATGGTAAGTAGCACCATCGCATTCGACCGCAAGCAAATAGGTTCCGGGCCGGTCCGGATGCCGGATGCCGAGGTCGATGCGGAAGCCCGCAGTGCCGACCTGCAGATCTGCGATATATCCCAGACCGCCGATCACACCTGCAACATCCTCCTCAAATGGTGAGTCTGCAACGCCGCCGACCGCGCCTACTCCGCTGAGCACTGCGCCGTTGGCGAACTCGAGATAGTGCTTGAGAATGCGCACGCCTTCGCGGGCGCTGCGGCTCGGATCGATGTCGGCCGGGTGAAATGAAGCGAACACTTCGCATTTCAACCTGGCGCGAGTGAACAGCACATTCAGCCGGCGCTCGCCGCCTTCGCCATTTACCGGACCAAACGCCATGCTGCTCAGCTTACTGTTCGCGACAGTGGGGCCGTAGCATACGCTCACAAAAATGACATCCCGCTCGTCGCCCTGCACATTCTCGATATTCTTGACAAACACCGATTCCGCATCTCCGTCGCGCAGGAATCCGTTCAGCACCGGATCGGTTCGCCGGCGCAGCTCCAGCAGCTCCGTGATCAAGTTCTTCTGTGCAGACGAGAAGGTCACGATGCCGACCGACACATCCGGATACAGACGGGCATGCTCGGCCACGCGGGCGACAATGGCCTCGCCTTCTATCCGGTTGTCGCGCTTACCGCCCTTGGCATAGACTCCCGGCACGCGGGTAAACGTCAAGCCAGCATTCTCGCTCCTCTGCTGGGGCGACGGCGGCAAGATCAGCTTGTCGTCATAGAACTCGCGGTTGGATACTTGGATCAACGATGGATCGCGCGAACGATAGTGCCACTGCAGCATGCGCGAATTCAGACCGCGCGCTTCGCACAGGCTGAGGATGCTTTCCATGTCACCCGCCTTCGCAGCATTGCCAAGCAAGTCGTCTTCACCGTCTTCTCTGTCTTCGTCGAACTCTCCCTCCTCATCGCTGAGCAGGCGGGCAAAGAAGGACGATGGCGGCAGTTGTTTCTGGTCTCCGACGACCACGATCTGATGAGCACGCGCAATGGCACCAAGGGCGTCTTCGGGCCTCACCTGCGAGGCTTCGTCAATGACCAGCAGGTCGAAGTCCAATGCACCCGGCGGAACAAACTGGGCAACAGAAATCGGGCTCATCAACATCACGGGCTTGATCCGCTGTAGCGCATTCCCCGCGCTGGAAAACAGTTTTCGCAAGGCGATATGGCCACGCTTCTTGCCGATCTCACCGCGGATGATCCTCATCTCGCCCATCGCCCCTTGCGGTACCTGTCCCAAATGGTCGGCAACGATGCCTGCAACGTTCTCCTTGAGGCGCGAGCGTTCCAGCGCCGCAAACTCGGCGACCAGCCCGTGGCGGTCGAGGCTGGAAATACTCTTCAGCTCCGGCGAGGCATCGCGAGCCAAATTCCACAACTGCTCGGCACGGGCGAACAGCAACTCGTTCGCCGCCTCGTCCGCGTGCAAGGTACCTGCCTGGATGCCGGTCGCGATAGTCTGCAATCCTGCAGCCGCCAGATCGGCATGGGCCTGCTCCAGGGCACACCAGCCCGAATACCTGTCCATCGATGACGCGACCTGTTCCACCCAATCGACGACACGTGGCAATGCATGATGTTCTGGCTCCTCGTGCCCAAGCACCGCAGCCTCGAACTGAAGTACCTCGAACACTTCACCGATCGCCTGCGTGGCTGAGAACTCAAGTCGCGCCAGTTCTTGCGAAAGATCCGCCACGTGGTCCGGATCGCGCCCGAGGGTGACTAACGCGGCTGGAGGACATGCCAGTGGCGCTTGGCGTGCTTTCTCGCACCACGCCGCGACCGGCAGCAGTTGCGCAAAATCTGTCTGCTCGCCGCGCCAGCTGTCTCCGAGCAACTGCGCACAGCAGGACTCGCCCACTGTCCAGGCCTTCTTCTTCTCATCGATGTCGATCAGGGCGTCCACGAGGGCAAGACGGTCCTGCGCTTTCCTGGGAAGGGGCCCACGGAGCTTGCCGGCAAGGTCGCGCGACGCCTCGCGGTAGGCGCTGCCCCAACGAGCCAGGAAGGACTGTGTACCTGCCGCCAGGGCGCCGCGCGAAGTAAGGGGTGGCACGTCGAATGCCGCATCGATAAACTTGCTTCCCGCCTGATCCCTGGCCTCACGCCATGCGGCGCCAAGGCGCATTACAGCGACGAGGCCGCTCAGATCGGCCGCGGACATCATTCTGAATGCGACATCTTCCGTGTGCCGCGGCAGTTCTCCCACGCATTTCATTGTATGCAGGAGGTCACGCGATGTAGCGCGAGTCGTCGGTAACTCAATGGCAAGCGATGTAGCAGCCTTCTGCACGACACGCGCAAGTGCCGCAGCTGATCCGGCTGCTTTTGCCAGCAGGCTTGAAAGGCGGGACAGCTCGACCGGCTGCAGCGTCAGATTGCGGATACCGGCAAGCGAATGCGACGCCGGCGAGCCTTCGCTGGCAACCAGCGCGCCGTAACGACCAAGCACGCGCAGCAACTCATCCATCTGCTCACGCGACAACGACGCCAGCGCGGTGCCAGCCAGCGTCGGCGCGGGAATCGATTTGCCGATGAAACGTGCCTGGCTACCCAGTACGGAATACGGAGTCTCTCCTGACAGGCCAATGGGCCGGTGCAGGACATCGGCGAGCGCGTTCAACTTGTCACGCACTTCGGTCAGCGCTGCCGGGCTGCCTGAAATGGAGGGAACCGTCGTTGACCGCGCGATCGTCCGGGCCAGCTCGGCAAGGACATCCTTCTTGTTCGCGGTGCGCGAATGCAGTTCGAGGCAGACGTCGCGCAACCCCACCTTCACCAGGCGGTCATGGACGACCGACAATGCCGCCATTTTTTCCGCCACAAACAAGACAGTCTTCCCCTCCTTGACTGCGGCAGCAATAATATTCGTGATGGTCTGCGACTTTCCCGTGCCGGGTGGGCCCTGCACAACGAGGTTACGTCCCTTGCGTACCTCTTCGATAACGATTGCCTGCGACGCGTCGGCATCGACGACATGGAAGATGTTTGCAGGAGGAAGAACGACATCGAGACGTTCATTTGGTCCGATCATGGGCGACTCGGGCTCGAACCCTTCGTACAAGAGGCCTCGGGTCAGGGCATGTTCGGCAATGGCGCCGTCGGGCCATGCCTCCGGCGCCAGGTCGCGGTACATGAGCAGCTTCGAGAACGAGAAGAACCCCAGCTGGATGCCATCGCGGTCCACATGCCAGTTCGCCTGTGAGGCAACTGCGGCTTCAACCTGTTCGAAATAGCGTGTCGGACTCCATTCCTCGTCGATCTCAAGCTCCGGCAACACCAGGCCAAAATCCTCGTTCAGCCTTTGCTGCAGAGGTAGATTGGTAACAACGTCGTCGTCACGCAATCGAATTTCGAAGCTCGAAGTTCTCTGATTGCGCGTGATCTGGACTGGGAGCAGGATAAGCGGAGCTTCGCGTTGGACGGCAGAAGCCTTCGCTTCAAACCACGACAGGAATCCCATGGCGAGATACAGAATATTAACGCCCGATTCTTCTTCTGCAGTCTGGGCCTCGCGTGCGATCTTGAGGAGGCGCTTCTGCAGATTGTCGGGACCCATTCGGGTCTCCAACTGGGCGTCCGTATATCGATCGGCGGAGAAAGTCAGCTCGCTCGATTCCGCAAGCTTGATGCCATCGTTTTCGCTTTCCTGGTCCTTGCCTATGGCAAGGAAACGCATCGCCTTGCCATTCCCGAGAATGCCGTAGACGTCCCCCGACCGCTCGTTAACGACATTTACAACAGTTGCGCGCGAATTCTTGCGGTTGACGTGCACCAGTCGATTTCGTGTCCCGGTTTCAACCAGACGCTTACGGGTTTCGTCGAAGAGTTTGCTCAACGCCGAATTATTTGCGCGGCGTTTCTCGCGATGTTCGTCAACTGCACTTACCATGGTCATTGACCCTTAAGATTACGCCTGCGACCAATCGCCCTAGCGCCATCGACATTATAAGTTGTCAGTTTGCGGATGAGTGAATCTTCCCCCCCCGAATGAGAGGCCTTGCACGAATCATCTTCTGAAATGAAAAAAGCCACCTTGCGGTGGCTTTCTTCATGATACTTGGCGGAGAGGGTGGGATTCGAACCCACGGTACGGTCGCCCGTACGCCTGATTTCGAGTCAGGTACATTCGACCACTCTGCCACCTCTCCGGC
>Ga0265780_10007013_pt1 | contig 13910 bp, 13 predicted proteins | sample P1T30metagenome_FD_192432 | JGI IMG/M metagenome (GOLD analysis project Ga0265780, IMG submission 192432) | Plant litter microbial communities from East Loma Ridge, Irvine, California - P1 T30 | ecosystem: Environmental > Terrestrial > Plant litter > Unclassified | place: USA: California... | reverse complement strand
TAATAATATTTAGTTTATGCTACTTTTTCATAGATGTTTTGGGCTATAAAAAATGGACGACACCCTTGGTAGTTTACGGCGTTAATGCCATTACGGTATTTGTTGCGTCAGGCTTAATGGCCCGCACCATGAATAAAGTGCAGATCAATTTTCAGGGTGAAGACATGAGCCTGAGCACTGCCCTTTACGGAACTTTTTTTGCCAATTACTTTAGCCCGGTAAATGCCTCGCTGGCCTGGGCTATAAGCTTTGTACTGGTATGGATGATCATTTTGTGGATCATGTATAACCGGCGCATTATAGTTAAAATTTAAAGATCATTTAACAGGTTCCCATACGCTGGCTTCGCCCAGTAACATTTGGCTAAAAATGCTTCTAGGTGCCATATCCAGGTATGGGTAGGTGATCTTACTTAAATGTAAGCCCTGCGGATAGGCTGGCTTAATTTCCTGCGGCAGCAAAGGGCTGATAAGATGGTTTTCAAATTCATCAACACTTAATTTCCCGGTACCTATATCTATTAGTTTACCTGTAATGGTGCGCACCATTTTGCCTAAAAACCGGTTGGCCGATATATGGAACCTCAGCCTATCGCCGGTATCATCGGTAAAAATTTGGGCCGCGCTGATGTTGCAAATGGTATGCTCGTTCTTATTTGGGGTGGCACAAAAAGCATGGTAGTCGTTATAGCGGAGCAACAAAGTGGCTGCCCGTTGCATTTGCTCAATATCCCAATCTTTAATTGCATACTGAGCACTTACATGATTTAAGAACGGGTCTTTATACGGATGCATGAAATAGTTGTACGACCGTTCTATGGCATCAAAACGAGCATGCGGAAGGCCCTCCGTGGGTATGATATCAAATACCGCAATATCATTAGGCAATAGCTTATTCAACCGGAACAGCAGGTCATAATCCCAGGCTTCGTCAGCATCCATGTGGAAAAAGAACTGGCTGGCATGCACATGCGCATCGGTACGGCCGCAGCCTATAATATAGGTGGGCATTTTTAAGATCTGGCTCAACGCTTTTTCCAGCACAGACTGCACACTATGCGCATCCGGGTTTTTTTGCCAACCGTTGTAATGGGTGCCCAAGTAAGCTATGTGGAAGAAGTAGCGCAAGTGTTATTGAGTTTTATAATGGTATGTTGAAATGCTAAATGTGCTTATTTCAAATCTTCGGAAGTGTACAACGGTCGTATTTCAATCTCACTGGTTTCAGGCATGGGGTTAGGGCAGCGTTTTACCCAGGCAATTGCCTCATCCATGTCTTTAACCTCCCAAAACCAGTAACCAGCCACCAATTCTCGGGGTTGAGAAAAAGGCCCGTCAATAACCGTACGCCGGGAACCATCGAACGCAATGCGCTTGCCTTGCGAGGAGGGAGTTAAACCGTCAAAATCTCCTGCTTTCATAATGCCGGCATCAATCAGTTCATGATTAAACCGGCCCATGGCCTCCATCATTTCTTGTGTAGCTGCTGTTGCAAGGAATCCCTTTTCGCTATCTTCAGTAGCTTTTACTAATACCATTACCCGCATTTATGTAAGTTTACATGCCTCTAATATCACTATTATTTAAATAATTTGCTACCTAAACATCAGGCAGTTATAGAAATTGAAGAATACAGGCTTCACTTAACCATCTTCATATCACTATAAAACGGCAGATACGTTTGCCCAGGCTCCGATGCTGAATCAAATACAATAATACCTTTACAAACCCCTTCCGCGTCAACCTCAAAGGCTATACCTTTAGCCAATCTGTAAATGGAATAGGCTTGTTTGTTGAGGGTAAATGTAGCCAACTTTTTAACATTGTATACCTTACTAATCTGTTGCAAAGTGGATCCGTTATGAATCCCTTCTGCAGTTGCGAACCAGGGCGAAGTTATCCGCACTTGCTTTACCCTGGCCACATCATCTTGCGTGCCCATTTGCCTTGCCGTGTAAATCATGGTTTGATAGCCGGTGGTATCATGCCCGGCATACCAAATGGATAGTGCTTTGCCCATGGCGGCATCGCCGGCATCGGGTTTACCCAAACGTTTAAACACCTCGGCAGCATCTTCGTTTAGCGTGGTTTTCCCTATGGCTTTTCCCGGAACAATAAGCTTATCGGCTGTCACAGGTTTATTTGGCATTGCTGTGTCTTTATCTTGTTTCGGGGTATCGGTAATAGTGATACTATCAACAGTAGTTGTGCTTTTGGGCGATTGATTGCATGCTGCAAGGCATACCGCAGCTATGAATATGAATGAGGAATTACGCATATATACTATATACAGCCTAAACCCCGTTACTGTTCGGCATGCAACTAAAATACCGTTGCTTTGTAGTATACATCGAATGAGCAACAAAGGGCAGCAAATTATTGGCAAATGGTTTAAACAAAAAGGCTGGCAGCAGTTTCCGTTTCAGCAGGAAATGCAGGATGCATATTTGGGTGGCTATTCGGGTTTGTTGAATGCGCCTACCGGCAGCGGTAAAACCTTTGCCTTGTTCCTCCCCTTTTTAGTAGGTTATATTAACCAATACCCCGATACTTATAGAACGCGCAAAAACAACGGCCTGCTCATGCTATGGATTACCCCGTTGCGTGCCCTCACCAACGATATACGCAAGGCTATGCAAGAGGTGTGCGACGAGTTGGAACTTCCCTGGCGTATAGGCACCCGTACCGGCGATACCTCGGCCGCCGAAAAACAGGCCCTGCGAAAAAAACTGCCCGAAGTACTGCTCACCACCCCCGAAAGCCTGCACCTTATGCTGGCCCAAAAAGATTACCCCAAAATGTTTCAGCACCTCGAAGTAGTGGTGATAGACGAATGGCACGAACTCCTGGGCACCAAACGGGGGGTACAGGTGGAATTGGGGTTGTCGAGGCTGCGCCAGTTGGGTGCGGGGAGCGAAGTTTTAGGGAGCGAAGAGCAGGGAGAAAAGGTGCGGGGATCGGAGATAGAAGGAGCCGGGGGCGAAAGTCTTGATACCAATAATGCGGTATCCCGCACCTCTTCTTTCCCCGCTCCCCATACTTCCCACCCCTCTCCCCTCAAAACCTGGGGCATCAGCGCTACCATAGGCAACCTGGAGCAAGCCGCCGAGGTATTACTGGGCAATAGCTTTCCGGCCGATAGGATGAAGATGATACGGGCCAACATCAGCAAGAAGCTGGATATACGCTCAGTAATACCGAAGGATATAGAAAATTATTCGTGGACGGGCCATATTGGCTTGAAGTTGCTGCCTGAGGTGATGGAAATTGTGGCCAGCAGCAAAACCACTTTGATATTTTGCAACACGCGTGCCCAGTCTGAAATTTGGTACCATGCCATATTAGATAATTACCCTGAGTATGCCGGTATTATGGCCATGCACCATGGCTCGTTAGATAACGAGCTGCGCAACTGGGTAGAGGGCGCCCTGCACCAGGGCATTTTAAAGTTGGTGGTTTGTACCTCGAGTTTAGATTTAGGGGTCGATTTTAGGCCCGTAGATACCGTGGTGCAGGTGGGCAGCCCTAAAGGGGTAGCCCGCTTTATGCAGCGCGCCGGGCGTAGCGGCCACCATCCGGGTGCAGTTTCTAAAGCTTTCTTTATCCCCACACACTCATTGGAGTTATTGGAGGGTGCAGCGCTAAAACAGGCCATTACTAATGTAAACTTTGAAAGCCGCGACCCTATTTTGCTGGCTATTGATGTGCTCATTCAGTACATGGTTACGCTGGCTGTGAGCGATGGTTTCCGCGGCGATCAATTATATAAAGAAGTAAAAAGCACTTACGCCTTTGCCGATTTGCGCGAGAGCGAATTTGGCGAACTGCTGGAGTTTATTACCACGGGCGGTGCCACTCTATCGCAATACGATGAGTTTTTAAAGGTAGAATTAGAAGATGGCTTATACAAAGTAAACAGCCGCCGTATAGCTATGCGGCACCGGTTTAGCATTGGCACCATTACCAGCAGTATAAGCCTGCGGGTAAAAATGATGCATGGCGGCAGTTTGGGTTCTATTGAAGAAGGTTTTATATCGCGCCTTAAACCGGGCGATACCTTTTGGTTTGCGGGCCGCAGCCTGGAATTTGTGCAGTTGAAAGAAATGACCGCCTTTGTCAAAAAATCGAACAAGACCAAGGGCATCATACCCAGCTGGGCAGGCGGCCGAATGCCGTTATCATCACAGTTGTCTTCGGTGCTGCGCGAAAAGCTGGACGAGGTGGCACATCATTTAGAAAAGGACGAAGAAGTAGTGGCCCTGCGCTCGCTTTTTAACATGCAGGAGCAGTTATCGCATTTACCTAAAAAAACCGACTTGCTCATCGAATCCTTTGAATCGCGCGATGGGCATCATCTGTTCTTTTATCCTTTTGAAGGGCGCCTGGTACACGAAGGTATGGCCTCTTTGGTGGCATACCGCATAGGGAAGATCAAAAAAGCCACCTACAGCATTGCCATGAACGATTATGGCTTTGAATTACTGACCGATGAACCCATCCCGTTGATGGAAGCTTTGGAAGAAGACCTATTTAGCATTCATAACCTCATAGATGACATTCAAAATAGTTTAAACGCCAACGAAATGGCTCGCCGCCGTTTCAGGGATATTGCTTACATCGGAGGATTAGTGTTTACCGGCTATCCCGGTCAGCCGGTAAAAAACAGGCATTTGCAGGCTAGCACCGGGTTATTGTTTGATGTGTTCAGGGAATATGAACCTAATAACTTACTGGTAAGGCAGGCTTACAACGAGGCATTGGCCTTCCAATTAGAAGAATTTAGGCTGAGGGAAGCTTTGCAGCGCATACAGCACCAGGAAATTATTATTAAAACGGTTGACCGCCCCACCCCATTTGCTTTCCCTATTATGGTAGACCGCCTGCGCGAAAAATTAACCATGGAAAGCCTGGAAGAACGCGTGGCCAAAATGGCCCGCAGGTACGACTCACTAGAACTTGGCCCCGACGAAGAGCCGGAACCTATTGAACCGCCTAAGCCTTTTAAAAAGAGGCGTAAGTTTTTGTAAGTTTAAAAAAGCATTTAAAACCTGCCCTGCTGAGACTGTTGAAGTATTGGCCGCTTGCCAAGAGGCACATAAAGACCTATGTTATTGCAAGGGACAGCGTGGCAATCGCACACGTTTATATATTTTTCGTCCTTACGGTTTCCACATCGCTATTGCTCCTTACAACAATGATATATTAGAAGCAAGAGTCACCCAATAACTTATTGTAAACATTCTCTTTCAAACTATTAAATGCATATACATTTCGCCCAACACTATGCAGGCCTATTACTAATTGTGAAAAGGCTTACTTACCAACGCCGATTGCATGCCAGTTAAAAATTTATTTCCCTATAATTAAAGGTTAAATTAAAATTTGACCACATATTTGCGCAACCTTTTTAAACATACTAACGTACAACAGCATATGATTACCCTAATTGCCGGATTGGTTGTTGTTAACTTAGTTGTAGCTATCAACAACAAAATAAAAATATCTTAAAGCGCTAATCTGCTTTATTCTTAATGCTACCCTATTAAGGTTGACTTAACTTTTTTAGGCAGGTTGTTTAAGATCAGGTTGTACGAGTGGTCTATCATTTCGCATAATTGCTTGCGGGTTAAGGTGCCATCCATAAAAACCGTGTTCCAGTTAGCTTTATTCATGTGGAAGCCCGGCTGTACCTCGGTATATAGCTCACGTAGTTCTATGGCCCGTTCGGGGTTGCACTTTACATTAAAGCGGTTCCCCTTATCTAAACTGGCCAGCAAATATATTTTACCGCCTACTTTAAATACCAGCGTATCGTCGCCAAAGGGCATGCCTTCTTCGGTGTAAGGTTTTTGCAGGCAATAATCGCGTAGTTCTTCAGTATTCATAATTTAAAGTTAGGCATTTATTGGTTTTTTTTATTCCCTTCTTGAGAGGGGAAAGGGTGTGTAATTCGTTTATCGTTGGTGTCTTCATCTGTCTCCTATAAATTCACCTTACTTTCATCTCACAACCAAAAATAAACTTCATTTTTGCAGCGTTTACAAATAGCCTACTATGTATAATTTAACCCATACCGTTACCGAGCGCTTTTTGCGCTACGTTACTATAGATACTCAGTCTGACCCTGAATCAGGAACCTACCCATCTACCGAAAAACAGAAAAACCTGGGGCGCCTGCTGGTTGAAGAACTACTGGCAATTGGAATAACCGATGCACATTTAGATGAATACGGTTATGTATATGCCACCATACCATCTAACACCGATAAACAGGTACCGGTTATTTGCTTTTGCTCGCACATGGACACCTCGACCGATTGCAGCGGCGAGGGTGTAAAACCCATCATCCATCAAAACTACCAGGGACAAGACCTGGTTTTGCCTGACGATAACAGCCAGGTACTTAAACCACAAAACCATCCCGAATTAAAGAACCAGTTAGGCAACGATATTATTACGGCCAGCGGCACCACACTACTGGGTGCCGATAATAAGGCCGGTGTAGCCGAAATTATGGATGCCTGCTACCAATTATTGAATCACCCTGAAATTAAACACGGCACCATTAAGGTATTGTTTACCCCCGATGAAGAAATTGGGCGCGGTGTGGACAAGGTTGACCTGCAAAAATTAGGTGCTTTTGCCGCCTACACCATAGATGGCGAAACAGCCGGCAATATGGAAAATGAAACGTTTTCGGCCGATGGCGCTAAACTCATTATTAACGGCGTGAGCGCACACCCCGGTTTTGCCAAGGGGCAAATGCAAAGCGCCATAAAAATAGCCGGCCAGGTGGTGGCTACCTTACCTGCAGAACTTTCGCCCGAGGGTACGGATGGCATGCAAGGCTTTGTGCACCCGGTAGGTATAGGCGGCCATGTTGAGCAGGCTACTGTTGAATTCATTATCCGCGACTTTGACACCCCGAAGCTGGAACAGCACGCGGGTGTAATTAAACAGGTTACCGAACAGGTATTGCAAAGTTATCCCGACGCTACGTACCAGCTTGTTGTTAAAGAGCAATACCGTAACATGAGACAGGTACTTGATGAGCATCCGCAAATTGTAGCCTATGGTATGGAAGCTATTAACCGCACAGGCTTAAACGCTAAGTTGTGTAGTATAAGAGGCGGTACCGATGGCTCGCGGCTGTCGTTTATGGGTTTACCCACACCTAATATTTTTGCCGGCGAGCACGCTTTTCATGGGCGGCAGGAATGGGTATCGGTTCAGGATATGCAAAAAGCAGTACAAACCATTTTGCACCTTTGCGCCATTTGGGAAGAACGGTCGGCTTCTTAATTAGATAACATATAGGCTTAATTTAATTATTGGACACAAAGCATTTAGCAAAGTTTTAATGTTTTAATTGTTTTGCATGATAGTTGCATCTGTTATTTACGAAAAATACAGCCCGCATGAAAAGCATAGCCAGAGTAGAAATTTAACTTATGGTTACTTATTGCACCACTGTGTTTTTGTTGCTTAAATTTGCTGATAATAACTTTTTTGGCGCAAATTTCTAACGAATCAATAAATTATTAAAAAATAATATTGCCATAATACATGTCCTGAACATTGGTTTAAGTACATATATTAGGCTTATTAGTTAAATTTGAAGCAAATATGTATTTTAGAGAGGTTTACAATTATTAGTAAGGCCTACATATTACAATTATGCTGCTGATGGTAACCTTAGTATCATGGTTACCTACTAACGTGCTTTTCATCATATGGGGAAATTATTACTTACTATAGCGTTATTTTTACCCGTTTGGGTATTTGCACAAACAGCCCAAACTTACATACAAGCTGGTAACGCTAAAGATAAAGTCAAAAATTATAACGGTGCTATTCAAGATTATTCAAGGGCTATTCAATTAGATAGCAATAATGTGAACGCTTACTTTTATCGTGCCAACGCCCGGGGGAACGTTAAAGACTTTGATGGAGCTATTCAGGATTACACGCAAACCATCAGGCTTAAGCCCGACAATGCCGATGCTTACCTGTACCGGGCTAATGCCAAAGCAAGCGTTAGCAATTTTGCAGAGGCCGTACAAGATTTCAGCACCGCCTTACGCTATAAGCCTAACAATGCCGAAATTTACCATTACCGCGCCAATGCCAAAGCTAACTTAAAAGACAACATAGGTGCTGTTGAAGACTTTACCAAGGCAATACAGCTTACGCCCAATAATGCCGACCTGTATACTTACCGTGGTGTAGCGCGCAGCAATTTAAGCGATAATTCCGCTGCCATTTTAGATTATGACCGCGCTATAAAAATGCGCCCTAACAACGCCGAGCTTTATTATTTCAGAGCTAATGCCAAGGCCGCTTTAAAGAATTACAACGGCGCTATAACAGATTTCAATAAAACTCTGGAACTAAGCCCCGGAAATGCAGAAGCTTTGTACTATCGTGGTAATGCAAAAGCCAATATGGGCAACAATCAGGGTGCCATTGTTGATTACAACCAGGCCATTAAGCTTAACCCAAAATTATCAGAACTTTATCATTACCTGGCCAACGCACAAATAAACGTGGCCGATAACCGAGGCGCTATTGCCGGTTATACCAAAGCCATTGCCCAAAACCCTAATGATGCCGAATTATACCTGCGCCGTGGCATTGCACGCAACAATATTGGCGATAAAGTAACTGCCCTAGCCGATTTAAATAAGGCAATAGAAATGCAGCCCGATGCCTTTACCGAGGCCTACCGTACCCGTGCAGGCATCAGGTATGAAAACAAAGATTTTGAAGGTGCTGTTGATGATGCCGATTTTGTAATTAAAAAAGATGATAAGGACGATGCTGCCTATGCTACCCGTGGCAGTGCCAAGGCAGCATTAAAAGATACGGTTGCCGCACTGGCCGATTTTAATACCGCCATTGAACTTAACCCACGCAACGCTAATATTTATTTTGCCCGGGGTAATGTTAAACGCGACAGAAAAGACCTGCGTGGTGCTATTGAAGATTATACCCAAGCCATTACCTTACGCCCTAATTATATTGATGCTTACCTTGAACGGGGTAATGCCTATGCCCGTACACGCAATTTCGCGGCCGCAGCACAAGACTATCAACGCGTATTAACTAATTCGCCTAAAAGCGAGGAAGCTTACTTAAAGCTGGGCGATGCCCGCGCACTCTTCCGCGATTACCAGGGCGCTATTGAAACTTATAACCTGGGTATCAACATTAATCCTAAAAATCCCGCCTTCCTGATCAGGCGGGGTGTGGCCAAAAGCAAATTAGGTGATACGCAGGGAGCCGCCCGCGATTTTAACCAGGTACTGCGCATTGATACCGGATCGGCGGAGGCTTACCAGAACCGTGGCAACCTTAAAGCCGGTTATGGTGATTATGAAGGCGCCATGGCCGATATTTACAAAGCGCTTTCTACCAAACCTAACGAAGAAGGCTACGAGTTTTTGGGTAATGCTAAAGCAGGACTAAATGATTATTTAGGAGCTATAGACAGCTATAACAAAGCACTGGATATTAACCCTGTTAGCGCAAAAGCCTATTATTACCGGGGATTAGCAAAAAGCAGCCTGCCCGATTCGATAGGTGCTATGGACGATTTTAGAAAGGCCTACGAAAACGACCCGCAAGATGAGGATGTATTTGTATACCGTGGGCTGGCTAAGTTTAACATGATGGACTCTATCAACGCCATACAGGAGTATAACACTGCCATTGATATGAACCCTAACAACTCCGATGCTTACCTGTACAGGGGCATTGCCAAATTTAAATTACAGGATTACAGGGGTGCGGCTATGGATTATGGTATGGCTATTCAAATGAATGCCGCCAATAAAATGGCCTTTTTAAAGCGTGGCGAACTAAAGGCTCAGCTTAAAGATAATAAAGGCGCTATTGAAGATTACACGTCGGCTATAGCCCTTGATACACGCCTGCGCATGGCTTATTATAAACGGGGCCTTATCCGCATTAACTTTTCGGCCGAAAAGGTTAACGGCTGCCTTGACTTAAGTAAAGCTGGTGAATTGGGATTGAAAGAAGCTTACGAGGCCATCCGAAAATATTGCAATTAGCAAAACCCACTGAACAACATAAGAGCCGGAGATGATTCGGCTTTTTTGCTTTAAACAAGCATATTATTGCACATTCAAAACTGCAGTGTATATCAAAAATTTTTAGTTGTTAACCTGTAACTGCCCTTTTAAGCGCTGGTACAGGGTTCTTTCATCCAACGATTTTTCTAATTGTGCAAGGGTAGATAACAAGTTACAATCAGCCTCATTTAACCACCCATCCACCGCGTCTTTTAACACAGACAGCACAGGGGCAAGGTCTTCCAGGAGCTTTTTTCCGTTTGGCGATAGCGATACCAGGCGTTTCCGTCCGTCGGTACTGTCTTTATGTGCTGTAATGAGTTTAGCTTTGAGCATCTGGTCAACATATTGCACAATAGCCGGATGAGTTAATTTAAGCTCATCGGCAACATCTACAATAGATAGCATACTGCGGCGGTTCAGCAGCTCGAGCACCAAATACCACTTAGCCTCAAAGTTAAGATCGAGTTCTTTGTATACTTTGTTTACATCGTTAGCCAGGCGGTCGCTCAAACGCTTTAAACGCGTAGCTATCGCCAGCTCCGCCAATTCAGTGATAAGATCCATAAGTTGATGAAATAGTTGCCCCAATATACAATCTTTCTGCGTTGATTTAATCTGAAAGCAATATTCAGCTTTAAATATTTTCAGCTGATTATCAGATTATAAAAAACAGAATACCTTCCGGTCTGTATTCCTATCACAAAACATTAAAACCCAATTATGGATATTACATTAGAGCAGGCAGAAGCGTTAGTAGCAGCCGCTAAATTAAAAGCCCAACAAATAGGCGTACCCATGAATATTGCCGTGGTAGATGCCGGTGCAAACCTTAAAGCATTTGTACGTATGGACAAGGCGTGGTTAGGCTCTATCGATATCTCGGTAAAGAAAGCCAAAACTGCACGTTTTTTTGATATGGAATCTGGCGATATCGGCACGTATTCTCAGCCCGGAGGTTCTTTATATAATATTGAAGTTTCTAATGGTGGGTTAATCTCTTTTCCTGGTGGCATACCGGTAACCAGTGCTGGCGAGATTATAGGTGCTATTGGCGTATCTGGTGGTAGTGTTGAGCAAGACCGCGAAGTAGCAGCAGCTGGCTTAGAGGCTTTAAAATAGCTTTTAAAAGCCCCTCAATTTTCATTGCGAGAAGCAATAAAAACGGATCAACCGCATGTGTTTAATTATAACGCATGCGGTTGATACGTTTAATTAGGGATTGGTTGACCACAAACCACCATCTTTCACAAACACCCTGCGGTTCAGTTTTAAGTTTGATACAATGAATTCGGCAAGGTCTTCTGGCTGCATTACCTTGTCGGGGTTGCCGTCGGTTAGGTTTAAGCCTATAGCCAGTTCGGTAGCCACCGTGCTTGGTGTTAAGGTGCTTACCCTAATGTTGTGTTTCCGCACCTCCTGCATCAGCGAATCTGACAGGCCTATCAAACCAAATTTTGATGCACTGTAAGCACTGGTTACCGCAGCCCCACGCTGGCCAGCGGTAGATGAGATATTGATAATATCCCCCGTTTTATGCTCAATCATGGCGGGTAATATGGCACGGGTTACATAATAAACGCCCATTAAGTTTACCTGTATGGTTTGTTCAAACTGGGCAGGCTCCAAATCTAAGAATCCACCAAAGTAAGCTACTCCAGCGTTATTTATCAGGATATCTATAAATCCTAATTCGTCTTGTAATTGCTTTACGGCGCTGTTCACCGCTTCCATCTGGGCTACATCGGCTGTGGCAATAGCCGTTTTTATGTTAAACTCTTGCAATTGGGCGGCAAGTTCTTCTAAATCGCTGGTGGTACGTGCCAGCAAACCTACGTTTACGCCTTCTTTAGCTAAAGCAATAGCCAAAGCTTTACCAATGCCTTTACCGGCACCTGTTATTAAAGCTGTTTTTCCTGTTAATGATTCCATGTTAATTCTGCTTCAAGCTAAAAAGGTGTGACAGATATTTATTTTTAATACTGTATTAGGCTCTACCATTTAACAGATCTGTAAAAAACGGACCGGTAAAATCATTACCAAAATGCAATACATTTTCCAAATGGTTAAACTCTTCTTGCTGGTGGGTAGTTGTTAAAACCACTGCCGGCATGCCGGCGTTCAATGCGGCTTCGGCACCTTTGGGTACATCTTCAAACACCAGGCAATTTACCGGGTCAATGTTCATTAACTGTGCCGCTTTTAAGAACGTTTCAGGGTGTGGCTTGCTCAGCAGCACATCATCGGCACTTACAATGGCCTTAAAATAATGACGGATACCAAGATTATCGAGCACAAAATCAATATTGAACATAATAGCTGCCGATGCAATGGCCATAGGTATATTAAGCTGATGTGCCTGCTCTAAAAACGCTGCCAAGCCAGGCAGTAAAGCTAATTGAGGAAGGTATTCTTGCTGATAACGTTTTTCTTTAGCCAAAGAAAGTTCATCCTTTTCGGCATCGGTAAACCTACCGGGACCAAAAACACGCTCCAGCACCTCGGCATTTTTGCCATACATATGTGCCTTTACTTCATCCCACGTAAAGTTGCCACCCAACTCCTCGTTAAATATGCGCAGCCATGCCTTGGTGTGGTACTCCATATCATTGATCATGGTACCATTCATATCAAATATAAAAGCTTGCGGACGTTGTATCATGCGCGCAAATAGGTTAAAATTTGTATGACAGGCAAATTTTTTATGACATATGGCATTTCTGTTATCAGACCAGTATTAACTACGGAAATGTGGTGAGCATTTTTTGTTAAATTTGCTATTAAATGAACATCAGTAAGATCATCGCCTCGTGGTTTGGCATTGGCTATATAAAGGGAGGGGGTACAGTAGCAGCAGCCGTTACCTGTATAATTTTGTACCTGCTGCAAGGTCACCATACATTTGAGCATGTATGGATATTACCAATAGCCACTATCGTAATTACATTAATTGGCGTGCTTACCGGCAACCAGGTAGAGGCCAATTGGGGTAAGGATAGTTATAGGGTTGTAATTGATGAAGTGGCGGGGCAAATGGTGGCGCTATTATTCATCCCGCTAACAACGGTTAATCTGATTGTTGGGTTGATTTTGTTCCGCTTTTTTGACATTTTGAAGCCTTTGGGCATACGCAAAATGGAAGGCTTACCAGCGGGCACCGGCGTAATGATGGATGATGTATTGGCAGGAATTTACGCTAATGTTGTGCTACAAATAGCATTATTGGTTATCGCAAAGTTTTAGGCTGCAAGCTGCGTTTCTATCTTGCTGATCAATGATTTTATGCTGAATGGTTTAAGTAAGAAATCGTTAGGTGCACCATGTTCGGCTTCATAAACTTTGGCTGCAGACTGGTAATGGCCCGATACAAAAATTACAGGGATGTGTTGAGTTTCGGGCTTGGTTTTTAATGCAGAACAGATAATGTTACCATCTAAACCTCCAAGCATGATGTCTAACAAGATAAGGTCGGGCTTAAACTCCGATACCATTGGGAAAACGTTTTCTCCTCTCGAAAGCGTTCTAACTTCGTAACCATAGTTTTCTAACAGGCTGTTTAAAAACTCCAGCATGTCTACATCATCATCAACGGCTAATATTCTCTTGTACATGGCTAAATCTCAACTAATAGTTACAATTAGTATGCCAAGTATATAAAAAAGGGGATAGACCAACAAGCCTATCCCCCTTGAATTATATTGATAACATTTATTTTACACTTAAATTCATGTTAGCGGCAATAGACTCCACCGAAGCTAAATGTTGTTTTAACTTAGGCAGTGTTTTAACCGCAAATGCCTTTACATCAACGTCTTTG
>Ga0265780_10007012_pt1 | contig 13910 bp, 15 predicted proteins | sample P1T30metagenome_FD_192432 | JGI IMG/M metagenome (GOLD analysis project Ga0265780, IMG submission 192432) | Plant litter microbial communities from East Loma Ridge, Irvine, California - P1 T30 | ecosystem: Environmental > Terrestrial > Plant litter > Unclassified | place: USA: California... | reverse complement strand
ACGAACCAGAGTTTCACGATGGCCGCCGGAGCCGGCCTCGCTCTGAATAGTAGCCACAGACCAGACCAGGGAAGCTACACGAATAGGTCAGCTAAGAATCTTCCGAGTATGCCCGGAGATCCTACTACGTCCACTGCTGCTTTCGGTGACCCAGGCCCTGTAGGATCAGCAGACAACGGCGGAGAAGATGATTGCTGGACAGATATTGGAAAAGTGCAGTACAATGCGGAAACCAAACTGTGTCGCCACAAGTGCTATAGAGAAACTTGTGCACACGTGACAATAAAGGCAACGGCGGACGTCAAGCGACATTACACATCCAAGTACGGAGGGTCGAAATTCGAATGTCCAGTGATAGGATGCACGCAGTTTGCAACGAGGAAGGACAAAATCCGAGACCACGTGCGGAACATGCACTCTTCGGAGACACAGAATGGTGTGGGGACGGGCAGGCCTGAACATATCAGTCGTGCGACAGGGGAACGTCCTCGACAGGGTGACGACGCAGAATACGAGCTATATACGTGCTAGGGACTGAAACTTAGCGCGAGGAGGGATGGGTGACTTGCCTTCGAATACGCTTCCTAGTTATGGTACGGTTCATGGGATGGAGTTTGGTGTTTTCCTTCTCTGACAAACGTACATCAGCCTGTAGCTAGTTTTTCTTGAATGGGCCATGCGGGTAATCGATTCAGTGATTCGGCACAAGTCTCGACTCCATGTTAAAGAAAATGTTTCATGTGATGATGATGCTGGCGTGTGCCTCATTGAACTTCCGAAGATGTGAGAGTAATGGACTGGACTAGAGCAGCCGATCGCAAGAAGGACATCGCCAGTGACTAAGCGAAGAAGCCACGACCATGACGTCGATCACTTTTCCCTCGGCAGCACCATTCCATTGAACATTTCACTCCACCACCAATTGCACATCCCAAACAAACACACACTCTTAACAAACCTCACAATGGCGTCGTCACGCATAGCAGCACGCTCATCGCGAGCCCTCTTCGCCGCCCCACGCACCACCTACCGCAACTTCAGCATCTCCTCCACCCGCACCAACCAATTCGAGGCCCTCAACAAGCGCACAAACGACACCTCAGACACGTACCGCAAATACCAAATCGACAAGCCGCTAACACCGCACCTAACCAACACCACCTCCACCATCGCCAATGAAATGCCCTCCGTCGGCCGCGACAACGCGCCGCCCGAGCTCATGACCAACGTCGACCCAGACCACGTGCCCAAAGACTCTGTGCCCGAAAACACCGAGCGCATGACAGGCGGCACGCAGAAGCAAGACAAAGCCAGCAGCACGAACCAGAAGCTCGCCGGCAAGCAAACCGCCGCGCCCTCCGGGACCAGGAAATACTCGACACAGGCCCAGAGCGCGTCTGACGAGGAGCTCGGTGTCGGAGAAATGGAGGGCGCAAAGTTCAAGGTTGAGCCGATCAGGCGCTCAGGCGAGGATCCGAACACGATGCGTGCGAGGTTATTATGTCCGTTCTTACTCTTGCCCTGGCCCCACACATCTTCCTCTACACTCTACACACTGATATCCGTCCGATTGAATCAGAGTAAAGTAAAGCTAACGCAAAACAGACCAATCCCGCAAGCGCGGCACCCTCGAAAGTGACCTCCTCCTCTCCACCTTCGCAGACACCCACCTCTCCACCATGCCCCCCACCCTCCTAACCGCATACGACCTCTTCCTCGATGAAAACGACTGGGACATATACTACTGGGCCACGCAGGAACCCTCCCAGACATCCCGCGAAACAGCCGAGGGCTCCGGCGGCGACTTGGCTACCAAGAACGCTGAGGGCAAGGACATCAGGGCTCGCGAGCCGGCGAAGGGGGAGTGGGCGCAGACGGTGGGCACGTTTAAGCCGGCGTATCGACCTGTGCCGCAGCGCTGGAAGGGCAGTGAGATTTTGAGTTTGCTGCGGAGGCATGTTAAGGAGAGGAGTGCGGGGGGTGTGATGGAGGGGTTGGAGGTTGGTGAGGGGAGTGGGATGGAGATGGATGTGGGTGGGAAGGAGAGTACGAAGAAGGGAAAGGGGCTGGGTATGATGCCTGAGATTAAGAACTTTGATCAGTAGGCGACGATGTAGCTCCTAGATTTCGCATGGTGTGTAGATGAATGCACAAAGCTTTGTCATTATTTCTCTTACATTTCCCTCGCTTTCGCACGTACGTATATGACATTGTGTTTTGATGCAGCTTCTTCTGTTTCTGTTTCTCTCCCAGGTACACTCGTACCGTCCCCGACCCCTCGACCCCATTCCAGTGCGACACCAGCTATCAGCGGACGGGCAAATACAGTGCGTGAAAGAGTGGAAGGTTTGAATAGAGGTAAGGCGTAAAGGGGGGTTTCATTGGCAGCTGGCGTGGATAGGTAACGTGGGGTTAGGGTGTAGTTGTGAGTGGGATTTAAAGGTGCAGATTGATGGGAGGGAGATAGAGAGTTTGGATGGTGTTCGACAGCATTTCAGAGAAGACCTGTGATGTCATGGTCCGTCAGTAATCAAAATCAGTGACGCGCACCAAATGTGAAAGAAGATGCTTGCAGCTGGTTGGTCAAGCCATCCTCTGATGTGTAGATTGTTTCAAGGAGTACATAGCACTTAAGCACAAGACTCCGTTACCATCCCTATCAAAAGCATGCCCGTTCCAGTTCCGAACCTCGCAAAGAAGAGTGTGTGATGTGTGTCGATGTGATCGTGACCCTGCGCTGAAATGCCCTTTTTCATAGTCTCGTCTCAGCTCATGTGGATATCTGCGTTCTCTACTGCTCCTCGGTGTAGCCACCCTCAGCGCCACCCTCTGGCTGGGCCTCGCCCTCGCCCTGCTCGGCCTGCCGGGCCTGTTCCGCTGCCTGCTGGGCGGCGATGGCCTTGGCGCCGTAGTCCTGGGACATGGGCTGGACAACGGGCTGCTCCTCCTTGGGCTCGATGATGGTGACGGAGTCGGGGAGCGTCTTGGATGGGCCGTTCTTGCCCTCGGGATCTGAGCCGCGCATGATCTTGACCTTGATGCCGAGCACACCCTGGCGGAGCAGCACGTGGCGAGTGGCCTCATCGATGAAGTCCTTGGCGGGTTGACCGGAGTGGATCATGAAGCCGTCCTAGATATTGTTAGTCTGCGATTTGAAATATGCGGTATTCAGTGTGCGCGTACAGTGAACTTCATGCTCTTGGCACGAGCGGCCCTGAGTTTTCCAGACACGACAACCTCGCAACCCTTGGCGCCAGACTCCATAATGAAGCGGAGGACACCGTAGCATGCCCGTCGTACGGCAAGACCGTTGAGCAGCTTGTAGCGGAGGGACTCGCACTGGGCGACGGCGGAGAGACCACGGTTCTGGACCTTCGCGGCGTAGAGCGAGACAGAGTTCTCGGGAAACTTGAAGCGCTTCTGGATGAGCGAGGTGAGCTCTCGGATGCGGCGTCCCTGCTCGCCGAGAACCTCTTGTGTGTGGGTGGCGCGGATGATGATGTCGGTGACAGTGGGGGTGACGCGGACCTCGACGCCCGAGTAGCCCTCCTCGGCCAGCTCGCGCTGGAAGAACTCGTTCAGCTCGGCATAGAAGACACCGTCTGGGAGGTGTTAGTAATTGTCCGTGTGCGCAATATTCCGTGTGCGTGGTGGGTCTGCATCGAGCAGCCTTCCTCGCGTCTTCCTCTGTCTATTCTCTTCGATTGTGCTGTGGGTATGTGAAAGGGTGCATCGTACCAGCAACGAACTTCCTCCTCTTCGAACTGTGTGTTGTCAGTATTGTCCGGATAAGCGTTGCGCAAGATAGCCAGCGATGGCATATCTGCGGTGTAGTGTGCGGGCACTCACATAGCTCCCTGAGTAGTGGCCATTATGTCGGAATAGGCGATTGGGCGTCTGAACGTCTGGGTAGAGAGTTCAGAAGAGAGGTGTTGGGTTGCCGATGTTCGAAGTCGTGGAGTGTCGCGGTGCGGGCAAATTGATCTCGCTTGTGGGCGTGGGTGCACGGACCACGACCCACTAGCTCCTGCCGCATCGATAGCTGGCTGGCCATTATGAGCACCACCATAACCATAGTTTGGACAGTATCGGAGTCTTCGAATTCAACGTGTCATCGAAGTCAGATTACATCTTACATGCTATAAAGTATGATCTGGGTATCTTGCCTGAGCGACTCGCGAGATCGGACTCGAATGCTTACCCTCACTCCGACCATGCCACTGCATACCTCGTTCCACCACACATCACACATAGCGAGCAATAAATGTTGTAAATGCAATTGCTATCCTTTAAATCAATAACTACTCCCCCAACGCCAGCTAATGCCCCATAACGTCACCAACTAATGGTGCTCAATCGGATCCTCAGGCAACAACGCCTCATTCTCCTCGCTTCTCTGGCTCTCCACACAGCTCTTCAGCGGCGGTCTAATCAAGTCGTTGAACAAGAACGTGCCGTACACCAGCAGCGCAAAGCCCGCGACTTGCAGCCACTTGAACGTCTCCCAGCCGAGGCCCAGCGACACCACCCAGATGAACAGCGTGCGGCAGGTGTCGATTGTCGAGCGAGACGTAGCGGACACAGTGCGCGTGACGGAGAGGCCGAAGAAGTTGAAGCCACTAGTGAGAGTTAGTTGATGTATGTAAAGGGAGGGGAAGGGAAAACGAACCCTATGCTTATCATGATGAGCAGCGACGACACGGCGATGGCGCGGTAGTGCGTCATCTGGTACAATCCCTCCCTCGCGTTGAAGTACCCCGTCCCAATCGCAAAGTGCAGAATGATCATGCCAATCAGCGTAACCGAGAAGCCAAACACGCCCTCCCAGCCAACGACCTTGATCGGCTCCATAGCATACTTCTCCATGATGCGCTCCTCAAGCACGAATTGCGTGGCCGTGAAGATTTGCGCGCCGGCAATAAGCAGGACGCCAATGATCGTCATAGCAGCCTGGCTCATCTCCTTCTCCACGACACTTTCGCCGTGAACCTTGTGTCCCGGCGTCGCTTTATCGTCCGGTGTAATCATACCCGCAAGTCCCACAACCGCCACACCAGCCACCACCACGATCAGTGAGAACCACTTATACAACCCCAAATGCCTCTTCAGAAACCAAACACTAAACAATCCCACGAACAGCACCAGTGCGCCCCTAGTCATCTGGTAGATACTCGCAGCCACGAACAGCAAGCCAACATTCATGAGTGTCGTGCCCGCGATGTCGCAGCACGCAGGCAGCGCCAGCAACAATATACTCCGGCCCTCGAGCGGGATGCGTCCCTCTTCGTCGGAGTGCGCGGGCTTAAGCGGGTTCGCGACGTCGGGGGTGGAGGTACCCGTGGCTACGGCAGGGACAGCTTCGTAGCCGGCGCGCTGGGAGGTGAAGCGCTGGTAGAGCGAGTAGGCGAATATTACGAGCCAGCAGCCCATTTCGCCGATGAACATTTGGAGGGTTTGGAGGACGGGCTGCTCGAAGTGCGAGCGGTGTTTGGGGGCTTTGGTGCAGTTTTTGACGCATTGCATGTCCTAGAAGCTGCAGTTAGTATGGCTACAGGCTAAAGATGTGAAAGGTGTACTTGGTACTTGGTCAACAGTGTGTTACACACGCCAGTCAACAGCATCATCGCAACCAGGAACGGGACTGCCGCTTTGGCTGGCATGATGGGCGGTTTGGAGCTCCGGCCGAGCTGGGACGGGATGAAGGTGGGTGGTAGGAGACAAAGAAAGAATGGGGAGAGAGATGAGGAGAGGAGGGGTGAGTGCTACAGCGAGCGTGATAGCTAGAGGGTGCTAGGCAGCTCCAAGCTGCGACCCGTGATGGTGACTCGTGAGGCTGGGGTGGGTCGGTGATGTAGCTGTCCCGGCGATAAGCAACTGAGCTAGGTGGTACGGACAGGGGGGTCCCCAACTTTAGCGCCCAGGTTGTTCCTTCCTCCATACACGACGTGATCGGACAGCAACAATGAACACCACAATCAGCTTTCGCGATTTAACACAGAGATGAATGCATCACCATATCGAAGTATACGTTCTACGACTACCATACTGTGCTCAGACTGTCTTATACTCCGCATTGCCTTCCCGTCTCATCTGACTGCCACCCGTGACCACTTTAGCTGCACCTCCTGCATCCAAAGGTCCTAATGCTGGAGAAGACGAAAACTTTCGATTTCGGGTATTTAAAGCCTTCAAAGCAAGCCAGCAATCTTCAGCCATCCTGTACTCTTACCCTCCCCCTCGACTTCAGCCTGCAAAAACCACCTAAATTGCGGTACTCGGCCCATCCCTCAGCAGCTCCGTGCTTGCTGTTATACCATGTGGATAGCAAGACTGAGAGAGCCCAGATTCCCCATGTCCTTATGAAGCATGCGAAGTACGCGACGCGGATTGAAGAGGAAAAGTGGGCTGTTGCGAAGATGATGAAGCCGGTGAATGTGAGTAGGAAGCCGAGTGCGATGGATGGGGATCGAAGAGGTCCATGGGGGCGAGCATGAGGGGCATGTGGAGGTCGGAATTCTGGCATAAGGCTTTTTCGTGGGCGAAGGAGGGGAGGTATGGAAGGGAGTTGGCGCGGGGGACGGGAGAAGAGGTGTCTGTTGAGCATGTGTGTTCCAGGGTAGTTCTGGCGAGTTTGTTTGAGGTCGGTCATGGTGAGGGTTCAAATTGCTGCAAAGACTCAGTCTGAATGAAGGTGAGGAGCACCGCAAAACTCAGCTCTTCTTATTTGTACCAGCTCAACAATTCGAATCGAAATGCCTCCCATACATACATCACAATTTTCACCTGGTGCAGTCGACATGCGACAGATGTGCAGTATGGCTTGTCCTTATTCACGCCGGATACTCCAGGCTACATGGTCGTAGCAACATTTCCCCACCTGCGAGTGTGCGGGGAACTTTCTCTCCTACTGTTGTTTGATCGATGCCGTACGATACAACGCTCTGTTGCAGGCGTGAGTGATGATAGACGCTGTGAACCGTACACGGGTGTGAGGGTTCGTTGATAAGACGAAGCGAGATTCAGAATGCGAAATCGGAGCAAGTAGCGCAGACTTTAAAGTTCGACCATCGAGGAAGAGCGACCTTATTGACTCCGATGCAACTTGGGTGCTTCAAGATGTCGTTGTCTTGAAAACCTGGAGTACTGGTATCGCGGACCCACTTGGTTCTCCCCACACTTCACCGGGCCCGCTCCTCGCAAGGAAAGACACCTCCAGCCCCCCCCCCCCCCCAAAGCGCACCTCAGCTAGCAAAGCTTCTACGTTGCGAATCATCTTCTTCCATCGCCGGTTCCAGCCGCATCCGTCCTGTGGCGTCCAGTGTTGTCGATAAGCACGCCGGACACATATCTCGCGATAACGCGCCGCAAGCAATTATTGGGTACACAGCACAGGTACCGGACCCCTGACAGAAAATTGTCCGGCACGTGTTAGAAGAAGAAGATACGAACTTCGGCTCGACTCCAACAAGTGAGAGTGCGCTGCGATCTGACAAAGCGCGATTGATTCCTGAAGCCGTCGAAAAAAGCAAAGTGAACGCAACGTCATTTCTGAGATCACGAGACGTTGACAGCCCCTGCAATATGCCTGGAAAAGGAAACTCTGTGCCCAGAACATACAACGGCTGAAACCTCAGGTCGATCAACATCTAGCCGTTGCGGATAATCCACGCTGTAGTGATTAGCTACCAAGGTACTGGGCTAAGTGTCAAGACAACCATTCGGGCAGCCCGGCTTGGCTGTGGGTTTGCCATATGGGGGTTATCGGGCATTATCTGAGCACGCGATACGGTATCGGCCTGGTGCTTCATAGAGAGATAATGCGGGCATGTGGCAGACGAGGACTTTCCGGATATGGCTGTGCAGTGAGTAGTGCGGTTTGTGTCGCACTGATTGCACTGAGTTAATGATTAGGTGGTGGGTTAAAGTTGAGGGAGGGACATGTCAGCGGTGTTGTACCGAAATAGTCTCGTGTCTTGGTAAGCGCTGATGATACACGATGTGATCGCATTCTACAGGCTATGCTGCCGTCCTCCAAACGTCTATAGTGGACAAAGGAGATGAAGACGTCGAAGCGCCATGGCGGTCGAGAAGAGAGTTTGCTGCGGGCCATCGCATGCTTCGCATACATCGAATGACAAGGCTGTGTGTGCGAAGAGCGGTGGGAAACAAATGTACAATAAAACGCCTGGGGTATCCTTCATGAAGCGAAGCTTTTACTGTTGTACGCCTGAACGAAAAACAAATTGGGAATCAGAAAACGAAGCTCATGGACTTGTTGCGGCTTCTTTGCCCTTTGAGGAATGAGGATGCAGAAGATTGTTTGGCCTCCATTTGGTAAGGTTACCGGCGTTAAAGTGAAGAGGCTCCTTGACACCCTTCTCGCGCACGGGCATCTTACGCTTGGATCGACCAGAGACATACATCGGCTGATGTGGGTGGCCGTTTTGAATGTTGGGCATGCTTTGCTTCGACCTTAGCTTTGGCTTCTTGTCGCGGTGCTCGTCATCAGTGGTCTCGGTCTCGAAACTCCGTAGACTGCTTCGTTCGGAAGAGAAGCGAGGGTTTGTGGAGTGGCTCGATGACTGCGTAGGTGTACGTTGCATGGGGCTCAGTCTAAGTGACGAGTGACTGGATGATTGAGATTGTGCACGATCGATCGGACTGAGCATAGCGGCTGACTCTGCGAGGACATCCAGCTTCGAAGGCGCCCTATCCGCCAGCGAGTGAGTTCGAGATGAATATGTTGGAGGAGGGTCCTGGTAGTCGTACATGATCTCTGAATCCAAGCTCTTGTACTTGACGGTACCATCAAGCTCTTCGTCGTGGTTCCAACATGACTCGTCGATGCCTGTGACAGCTGGTAGAAACCTGATCTCGTTCCAAGTGACATCCTCGTACTGCAAAGTGATGAAGAGGAGATCCCCCTGCAATTTGTCGTGTGCGATGCAGTGGTCCTCGAGGAATGGGAACTCCCATACATCGCGATGAATGAGGTCAGGTGGCAGAAGTGTAAGCGCCATACGACCGAAAGGCTCATCAGCTGGGCGGTGGCCCGTCAGCGGCATCCATGGTCTACCACGGAACACGCCTTTGAATGCGGTATCGATACGATTTGCGAAGCAGGACGCGTCTTGGCTTGGGAAGTCGAGGTTTTGCTGCAGCTTGCGTGATGCACAGCGTCTGTAGCCATTGCTATCAGGGTCGAAGGCGAATCGCTGTGATTTGCGTGGCACGAATATGACGCGAACACCCCAAGACAGGGGATATTTTTTGTCAATTCGTATTGGAAGCTGACCAAGGGCGTGCTGCGGCTGTATCACGACTGGAAGCTGTGGAAGTTGCGGCACAGGTGAGACTGTTGGCGTTGATATGCGTGCTCTGGGTGTCGATGCGGCAGGGGTTACGTCTCTCGATATGCCTCCAAGATGCTCCACTCGGTCGACTCTGTTCTCCAAATCCATGCTGACATCGTCCAACATGGTCAGACGCTCTTGCATGCCCTTGATCTGGTCGCTGAACTCAGTGGTCTTGTCGACGACGGCTTCTACCCTGTCGTCCATGGATATTTTCAGAAACTGCATGTTCTCGTACATGCGAGCTTCTACCGCCCGGCTCGTCCTGACCAAGTCCTCGCGTGCTATCCGCTCCTTGAACAACTCTTGTTTCCAGTTGTGCTCCAAGTTCTCGAGTCTCTTAACCTCCTGCTTCAAGCGCTTCATCTGATCCACGACCTGCATGTATTCGTCCATGGTCACGGTCGAAAGTGGCTGAGCCTCGTGGTGCCATGCCTGGTGCCCACAGCCGCAGCGCGAGCGTATAACTGAGTCTGGGTAGAAGCTGCGGCACATGCAACGCTGACGCGAACCATTGCCGCCCACCTCAGGGACAATGAAGGCGCATTCTCCCCGTGGAAGCTGTGCCTCATCGCTGGCAGCAGACTTTCCAGGTAGGTGGACGAGGGACTGGGAGTTGTTATGGTACATCAGGAGTCGACCGGATGCGGTGGTCGTGGGGTGGTTCTTGGGTGGGTGATAGGCGGCTCATGGAAGGCCGGCCAAGGAAGGAGCTATGGAGTCAACTTGGAAGGAGTGACTTCTCGATGTGTTCGAGAGAGGGCCAGTAGCCTGAGGCGAAGAGAGGGATTAGCTCGGGACAAGCCTCTAGCAATATATACAACAAGCACGTAGCCAGGATCGAGGCTGGCGTACAAGAGATAAGCAACTACGGACTCACAATCAGAACCAGACAGCCGGTGCAGATGCACGGGAGCAACCGAGCTGGTGGTCGCACAATCAGGAGAGGGAGTGTCACTCAGAAGCCGTGTGCGACCGTGGGTAGTGAGCGACTTTTAGAGGCAGCAGTAGGGAGCGTGGTGGAGGACATCAGCAGCGCGAGGACGGGCCACAGGATGTGCAGGTACTCTTTCTTTTTGGCCGCAGACTAGCTCCCGCGCCCGGGGAGCACAGGAACAACGCCTTGTCATGCTTTGGGGACGTGTGCCCGCTGGTGGGCTCTGCGGAAAGCTGGAGTTTGGGGTGGTAAGAGATAAGACTCAGCCTTTCTTCCAAAGGAAGCGCCAATCGCAGGGATTAGCGTGGGAGCCCGAAACCACACCACTCAAGTGCTCCTCGCCGCAGGCCACCAACGCCATGCTATTGCGTGCCTCACGCTGCATGCAAATCCTTCTGTTTGCAGCCGCACGGCACGCTTCTCCTTGCAGAGGGTGAAATGCACACATCGTGCCCTTGAGCAAATTCAGCACATATCGGCTTCAAATATGCGGCGCGTCTCTCCGGATGGTAAGCGGACCCCACACTGGGGCCATTATCAACACCTCGCTGTCAGCACATCGTGAGTTCCCGTCTTTGCACAACAAGGTTTAGACACGCCTGATTATCCTCAGAATGGAGAACATCAGATCAGTGTCTACAAGGTCCAGACGCTTGCGGTGCACTCATGGACGATTGTCTATCCTTTGGGGCCTCGCAGCTCGCACACGCTTATCAGAGAACCTGATACACCCCACGCCTTCTCGCACGCCTTGTGCTGATTGGCCAGCCCCTCGCGACTGCCGAAATTCTAAGAGAGCATTTGGCAATGTCCACAACTGCATGCTCTGTGGCGAATTCCAGAGCCCTGGGACTCTTCATCAGTATTTTCGCCGACGGCGACTCAGGAGCGGTCACGGATTGCGACGTAGCGATTGATCTCCGACTTCACATGCATGCCGGTCACTACCCAGCGCATAGAACCTCGCGAAATGCGTTGACGCCGCGGCATCGACCACTGCCGGTCACTCTCGCTGCATGTGGTGTTGGAACGGACAGGCGCAGTGGACCTCCATTGGCAGCCGGTCGACAGCCTCACCCGCAATCCTTCAGCCTTCGTCTGCCAACATCGCCATGCTCATCGATGCATGCTCATGGATGAGACAATAACTTTTCGCTGGCGAGTCAGCTTCGACCGTTCGTAATCACGGCGTGGTAGCTCAGAGCTGAGCTTGCTGACGCAATAACCTGGAATTCATACTTGCGGCATCCACCACGGTAATGAAATTTATCCCACGTTGCGTAAGGCTCTTACCCATCCAACACTCTTTTGACAACGGGATCGTACGATGGCCAGACCAAGAGTGCAAAGCTAAGACAACGTTTGCCACCTCGCTTCAACGTCCCACATGCGTGTTCCACGTGCGTGGCATGTCTATCATGTTCACGGACTCGGTTTTTCGCGGCGCCACCCACCAAAGCTGGCGGCTGTAATGCCATCCAAATTGATGCCACACTCATCAACGCCAACACCGGCTTTTCTCCTTGAGACCCGAGCCACCACAGCAACCTGTATTACTTGCGCAAGATGGTGGGATAACAGGAGGCCTCCACACCATCATCTCAACCGCATGAAGCACGCGATGTTGTTTACCACTCGAACGTTCCACTGGACCTCGCTACCTTATCATCAGTGACATCTGCTTACATCGTGACGCCTCTCGACCTCCCTGGTGGGCGCCATCGTGGTTATGCACTGGGCGACACCCACGCTCGAACGGGCTAGAAGGCCGATCCGGGAGCTCCCGCATCGATCGCTTCCTGATGCGGGATGCGTGTTCCTGTGGGGTTTGCTTTTGGTGTGTGTGACGGAATCTCGGCACCGCATGCAGACACGCACAACACATCAGGTGTAGTATGCGGATGTGTCTTGGGGGGTTATGCAGCACAGCGGACGTTGTGCCGTGACTACTATACAGGGTACGTACCTTGTCTCACGGTCTGTCCGGTACGTATTGTCAGCGTTTCGCTACAACACGCGATCACAATTCATAGGCGCGAGGGACTTTCTTTTCGCAGCGGCCCGGCAAGTTGAGCCGCACTTATCAAAGTTCGATGGCCTCACGATTTTCTCATTAGGATTCGAAGAAGAAACGGTACTGCTAATTAAACGCTCCATGTAGGTAGCTTACTGTGTACCGAATCAACGACAGGCAAACACTCTTCTTCTCGCAAAGGTACAGCAAGCTTAGCCACACCGATTATATTTCGACAGCATCGTGAGCCGCTCAAATTTAAGCAATACAAGATAGGGTTGATTATTCGCTTTGTGCAGGGATCTACGTAACCAAGGACTACCGGAACACCATCTGGGAGAGATCACAACTTGACCACAATCTTCTTCGCAGAGACTCCCTTCTTCTGCAAATCCATAGCTTCTTGGATGGCGTCAAGGCCTTCGCCAACAACCAAAGCCTCAGGAGCAGCCTGGAACCTGCCGCTCGCCAAAGCTCCCGGCAAGAATTTCGTATACACCGCATCCGCCACAGGACTATGGGCAATTGAGCCCCATATGAAGCTCGTCTTCATGCCTCCAAGCTTAGACCGGACTGTGATCGATATCATCGAAGTGATAAAGGAGTACAGAATCTGTAGCGTAGCGAAGCGTTTGGGCTGCGAAGGAATCGGGAACGTCGCCATCGCAATGTGCTTGTCGCCTTTGCAGCTGCCCAGGATGTCTAGGCAACGGAACGCGGAATTTTCGCCGATCGCTATGGCGCCTGCTGAAATCCTTCCCTCCATGGCCTTGGTGATCTTTGAAGGTGTCGTAATATCCTTGTAGTCGAATACCTCGCTGACACCCAGCGACTTCATGAGGGCGAAGTTCTTTGGCGAAGCAGTGGTGATGACTTCGTACCCAGCAGCTACAGCCAGCTGGATAGCGTTACACCCCACGCTCGTCGAGCCGCCCCAAATCAACACTGTCCTTCCGGTGGGCTTCTTGTCGAGATGGGGATACTCGAGTCCAAGCTGGTCCTTCTCAAAGAGTCCTGCAGAAGCAGTTGCGAGCGTCAAGGGCATGACTGCGGCGGTCTCGAAGGGCATGCTGTCTGGAATCGGCGCGGTATTTCGTTCAAGGAGCACTATATAAGACTGGAAAGCTCCATAGGCGGCTTTGTTGATCTTCTTGTCCACGCTGTGAGCTTGGCCCATGACACGATCACCTGGACTGAAGCGCGTGACTGTATTGCCCACTTGCATTACTGTGCCTGAGACATCGGAGCCGAAGATGAAGGGGTACTTGATCCAACCAAAGGACATGCTGGTGCCTTGGTCCTGGAGAATCCAGTCGATGGGGTTGATAGCAACGGCGCCGTTCTTGATTACAATCTCATCGGGACCAGGTGTAGGATATGGAGCTTCGCCGACCTGGAAGCGCTGTTTGGGTCCTAGTTGCCACGCTGCGAAGTTGATAGGGGTAGGGGCCATTGTGATTGTGATGGTGGCGAGAGTCGTATGAATCGTAGGTGATATCACAGTCAGAAGAGCAGCTGTCCGTGTTCTGAGAATATACCTCCATGATTGTGATCATCTTCAGATGCTATATACTTGTTCACGTTCTCTTCCTCCGTCCTTCATATC
>Ga0265780_10007011_pt1 | contig 13912 bp, 19 predicted proteins | sample P1T30metagenome_FD_192432 | JGI IMG/M metagenome (GOLD analysis project Ga0265780, IMG submission 192432) | Plant litter microbial communities from East Loma Ridge, Irvine, California - P1 T30 | ecosystem: Environmental > Terrestrial > Plant litter > Unclassified | place: USA: California... | reverse complement strand
TGCCTGCATTGCATGACGGACGAGCCGCGTGGCCGGTGTGTGGGGCGCACATGGACTATTCAATGGCGATCATTAGGTATTCGACGCGGACAGTCCGATTCCGCGCACAGCTGTTGCTGAGTAAACGACTGGCCTGGTACAGTACGGTACATCTGTTTCTCGGTCTACGCGCAGTGAGACAAGCGGCGCGTGATGCCGATCGTTGGGAAAATGCGACTGGGTACTCGCGGGCGTCGTCGACGTCACGGTCACGCTGTTGCTTTTTTTTCTTCTTCTTGTGTCGTGTGTATGTAGGTGCGGAGATGACGCCGCTGGGACACGTGTTATGCAGGAGAAAAATAATGGGCGTTTTGTGGATATTGGGAAAGGAGCGGGACCCGGGGATTTGGGAGCGGATATGCATGGAAGCAAGAGGGCGTCAGTGGTATTGTGCTAGGTAGCTAGTTAGCAGAGGCATGGGTATCTAATTTGGACCTGGACGCCCGGACGTGTTACCGGATTGATGGATTGTTGCGAGTTTCATATTGGACGGGGGGGCTGAGATGGGAAGGGCAAGTGGGAAGGATGCGCATCAAGTGAAACACGAGACATGGACGTCATTTTGAATGAATGGATAGGGCAAGTGAGATTTGGGAGATGGGAACTCTTTTGTGGATTATAATTTTGGCAACTTGAATCTACCCTTGGCTAGTAAGTGATTTTCTCGAGTTTCTCTGCTCGGCTCGCTTGCGACTTGGTGCCGCCATGTCCGGGGCTATTACATGCAGGCCAATATTGTGAGCTATCGTTTGACAGCATGGGTGTGCCTCCGATCACGCTGGCCACCGGGCAACTCGTACCCACGCCTGGGTTGGAAAGCTGATGAGTGGGCTTTGCCGAGACCGGGGATGCTCATCGCTTGGAGAAGCGCAGACTCGGGATTGGTCGAGCCGAGCAGCAAGGAAAGACGATGCCAAGGGAGCAAGTTGCGCATACCAAATATTGTCGGATTTAGGGGAGGCGAAGGTAGGATTAAGATATATAGGGAATCTTGAATGCAGGAAGGAGGTGGGTGCGGGCTGAAAGACAGATGTAGGGTCCAAAGCCGCAATAACGATGATAAACTCTAAAGCGAGTACCCTGAGGTTGATAGTCTTCGGTATTCATCACGGTCGTTTACCCTTGCGGCCGGGCTCCCTGCAAAATGAGGGGAAATTGGTAACAGTACTCCACCAACGCAAAGGAAAATTTGGAGGTATAGATGCCCAGGAAACCAAGGAATGCAGCCAAGTGACCATAGTGCAGGCACGAAGAGGTACCGTCGCTTTTGCATATGTGAGAAATCAGATTGATATTCCGAAAGAGATTAACAATGGTATGGGTCGTCATTCGTGTCGTAAGTGCTGCAGGCCGTATAAAGATGATATGCAAATACGAAGAAAGCACCGCAAGGTCGAGAAACGCCGACGCTAATAGTCGCTAATATGTCGGAATGAGCCTCCAGGAAAGCGAAGATGGGAGTGTTGCTTGGAAGAAAAGACGTCTAGGAGGAGTGGGACTTGTGCCGCCCTTTGTTGCCGGTGGAGTATTCTCCGTCGGGAGACCATTCTTCGGGTTGAAAGTCCGGATTCATGAAATGAGCTGTATTGAAATGGGAACTGCACATGTTAGGCGGGTGAATGCAAGGGAGCCCGAGCCGAGACTTACTTGCGGAATATCGATGTCTGAAAAGGTTGGACCTGCATGCCATGCCCGAAGCCTGGTTCTAGCTCGTACATGGACGGTCTGAACGGGCCGCCTCTTTCGATGACAAGCGGAGTACTTCGCTCGATGCTGACTGGAGGCGGCGGCGGTGGTGGGTGTATGGGTAACGTCACTGGCGGCTGGTCGAGATGGAGGCTGTGATGGCTCGGTGTGTTGTATTGGCTCGCGTGACTCGGGTGGCTCGGGATGATAAAGTCTAATTGCGAGCTAACTGCAGGCGCCGGTGGTGGTGCAGATTGATATGGTTGTACAGGCGCAACCTGAGGTTGTGGTGCGGGGCTGGGACTGAAGTCGTACGAAAGCGAAGCCCACTTCTGGCCGAAACCAGTGGGGTACATGCCCGGAATCATTGTCATGACGTCGGCAGAGTCGGACGCCATGGGAATGAAGTCGTTGAAAGAGTTAGCTAGGGCGACCTGGAGCGGCGGCTGCGTCTGAACAGGCTGCTGCGGTAGGGTGCGTGGGACATCTTCAGCCTTGTAGAGGATGTCGTAGTGGCCACTGAGGAGTGTTAGAGTGCATGACTGGGGCGGACAAGACACAAGATGACTTACGGTCTATAGAGCAGTCTCAGCATGTGTGCGTTGGGAATGGACATGCCCTGATGGTCTGTTGGGTCAGCGTAGAAGCTGCGGTTAATCTCCTCGCCGGGTGAGCGGTCGAGGTACCAAACCTCGAGGCCGAAGCCGGCGGGTTTGATCAGAGCCTCAGCAAGGGCAGCGATGCCGATGTTGTCGGCTTCGCACTTGGTGGGCTCGATGTTGTTTGCACAGTAGGCCTTGACATCGCCCATGGGGACAAAGTGCCTGAATTCGTCTGCGTGCGTCTGCACCCAGGCACTGGCAAGGAGCTGCGCGGGTCAGCCGGAGTCGCTTGGACGGGGCGTGCATGATGCTTACTTTGACGTAGGTGATGATGGACATGGACTCGTTGAAGTCGTTGAAGGTCTGCAGCAGGATGTCGGGCGCTTGGCCGTCCATTGCTTGCAGCGAGTCGGCGAGCTTACGCATCAGGTCAAAGGCGCCATCAGCAAAGTCGATCCAGAGGTCGCGCGGGTAGCCAATATGGTCGAGCAGGTTGCCCAGCGAGTTGAGGCGGGCTTCCTCGTCGCCAAACTTGTTCACGTCGCCCACACGCAGCAGGGCTTCAAAGTAGGTGAAGGCAATTGCTGGGGGAGTGGTCAGTACAAGCGAGCAGGCATGCGGAAAGGGCGATGCGACTCACCCCGCCATCCACAGTGGCCGTCGCCGCGACAGGTGCGGAAGAAGGCATACTTTGCAGGCAGAGCAGCCGTCTTGATCCTGTAGATGGGATCGGCGTTTTGATATTCAGTCGTGATGGCCGCACTGCTCTGGCGCTCGCCCACTAGCGGGCCCTGGTGACGGTCAGCACTGGTCACGCCCCCCGGCACAGCAATAGCAGTGGGTAGCAAACTCACCGTGGCCTCGGGCTCGTACTCGCTCGACAGCTTCTGCAGGTGGGCCATGTCCTCGTCAGAGGCCATGTAGGGCTCGGCCATGGCGGAGGGGTTGAGGTTGAGGTTGATGTTCTGGTGCGGGTGCGGGTGCGGGTGCTGGCTGCGGCCGTGCTGGTGGTGGTGGCCAGTGTGTTGGTGTTGGTGGTGGTTAAAGCCCGCGGGAGCGAGGACCGGGGCGCGCATGGATAGCGGCCGTGCAAACGACAGCCCTGAGTGGACCATGGACGGTGTGTAGTGGCTCTGTGCGGGAACTCCATAATGCTGGCCTGCATGCCCGTGGCCGTGGCCGTGGCCGTGAACATGGAAGGCCCCCATCGCATTCGGCCTGCTCATCGTCAAAGTCTGTCGTCGGCGTGCGAGCTGTCGCGGCGTCGATGGATCGCTGTGCTGTGTGCTGTGTGCTGTGTGCTGTGTGTCTGGCAAACAAGGCCGTCGTCGATCAGAAGACGTGTCTCTGCGTGCGATGCTGCTCTCCCTTTCCCCCACCCGTGTGTGCGCTCCACTCTCTGTGTACTGGGTGACGGTCAGCAGCGTGACTGGATGCGCTCGATGGCAATTGGATCGTCGATTCCACAGCAGATTCGGCACCGCGATGTGTCTTCTCAGCAGCAATTCGTCCACGAGCTGCTGGGCCGAGGGCACGTCTGGCTTTAGTACGTACAGGCTGCTGTGGCGGTGGGCTGGACGCTGTGTCGTTGCTGTGATACCCAATGATCCCCAGGGGCACGCCAATATATGGGAGAGACAGGCGTGATCTTCGAGGCGTGCCAGTCGACTTCACTCGGCTGCCAGGAACCAAAGCACTCGGCAACACATTCGTCCTGGCGGTTTGAAACGGCGACTCTCTGTTGCACCGAGAGCCTGGAAGACGGGGCGGGCACAGTATCGATCTCGTCAGTGCGAAGCCGCCTCATGCACATGGAGCAATGGGGCTGTTCAAGTGAAACCGGAGGGAGGAGAGGGCGAAGCTTGACGGTGCTACAAGAAGGGAGCACTTCCTGTCCCCAAGGGCGGACACAATCAGCGCCTACCGGGGCTCTCGAGCAAAAGAAAAGTAGCCATGGCTGCTGCCCATGGGCAAAGGCAATGCCAGCATCCCCCAAGCCCTGCTGGTAAACCCCCCCTCCCATCTTACAAAGGAGCGGCCATCTGTTACCGCTTCTTCGTCTGCTCATGACTAGCAGCTTCATGGGCTCAGCTTCGGGCAATGTACCCTCCACTGACTCTCCCTCATCAGCTTCATATTAGAGCACGGATCAACCGCAAACACGGGACGTCTCTCATCACGAGGGCCGACCAGGAAATTGTCAGCAAATGCTACCGGAACAATTGCGGAGCCCAGAGGCTGGTGTTGCATGCAGAGGGCAGCAAGTCTTCAGCAAACGCTGTGCTACATCATGGAATGCGGTCGACACAGCATCATAAGATGCCTGACCCATGTCGAAAAAGCGATTCTTTGCCCCTCTTACCACAGGCCCAAGCTTGGCCACTCTCGCGTTTGAGCGCTGCTGTCACAGCGGCCGCCTGCATACCATGATTCGTTCGCATCGTCGTGGCGCTTGAAAAAGAACTACCGACCCGGCGATAATATCACAGTTACCGTCCCCACACCCTAAGCGAGCCAGCATCCTTACCAAAACAGGGCCTGGGTGGGTGCCTTGTCATTTGCTAATCGTTCGCTAGACGCTCGCATCCTTCGACGGTGCCGCTTCCCCGGACCACATCTGTGACAAGAAGAACAGATGTCTGTATTTGCAGGCACCATCGCAAGTGAGCCTTCTCAATCTGCTTCTGTGTTACCGCGCGGGTCAGTGCTTCTATTGTAAGCATCACAATAATGGGCTGCAATGGCTGCAGAGGCCCGCAATAACCGTGCAACCGGGATTCTTGGCTGGTTGCAACGAGAGAACGAGGCCATGTTACATACAGCATCTGCTGCTGACCCTCGGTCGTAGAGGCCCATACCTGTGTACCCGAACAAATCCGCCGCCCGGATGCTGTTGAGACGCCATTTCGAGAACCTACTGCTCATGTGGAAGCAAGTCTTGCCTTGTGCTACTTGCTAGACCAACCCCAGCGCCCGTCCTGAGGAGCCTGTCTCACTCTTCAGGTGCCATGAAGCCTCGGTGACGGTAACGTGTAACTTGTTCGTCCCGTGGCCCTCTCCCGTATTCCTGGTCATTGGTCGTCTTGTGTTGCCTTCCATCCTAACCTGCAAGTCACACTTTGCTTGACACGCCCGGCAGGCGTCCGGAGCCCGAGTGACCCTTGCCTTTCTGTCTACCGCCAGATTTGTTGCCACCTCCCATAGAACCTTGACCCCAAGCCATGCTGGGGCCGCCAGGCGTGAACTGAGAGCCGCCCTCGTCTGACTTGAAGCCCTCTCCATCGTTCAACACCGACTTCCACAGGGATCCGATGGCGGCGCTCCACTCTTGCATCGCCTGCACCCGATCCATGTCGGTACTACTCTCGATCTCCACCGTTCCATTCTGTTGGTTGATCTTGCCGCGCAACCGCTTATCGACGATCAGGAAGCCCACAATTTCCTGAACCTCGGGAAGGGATATCTTCAACTGCTTGGAAATGAAAGCCAAGGTGAAGCGAGTGTATGGTGCAACGAGTTTGACGACAGCCTTGGTGCGCACGCTCCGGGTTACTTCGTCGATATTCTCCGCGATGAACGGATCTTGTAGCAGGTCCTTGTTGTCCTGCAGAATCTTCTCGTACTCGTGAATGTCTTCGCGCTGATAGGCGTTGACAAGGTTGGTCATGGTGGAGATGCGCGGATCATTCTGATAGGGCTTGGTCTCCTGAGAATCGAATGGGTTGATATCGGAACCCGACAGCATGGTTGAAAGCACTAGGTACTTTAGGACCTGGATTCGCTGCAGCGAGCCAGCCTCGTCGTAATTCTTGAAGCTCTCGAAGAAGTCACTTTGCGCCCCTTTCCAGTTCTCTGTTACAGATTAGCAGTGAACCGTTGTCTCGGGATCTTTTGCTTGCCTTCGCTCATGTGCATCTTGCCGCCACATTCTCGGATGATACCCATGATCTTGGGATGTGGAACAGCTGACTTCACCTTAAGCGCTCGCTGGTATAGTGCCTGTCGTTTCGTCAGCCGTCACATGCACATGGCAATAAATGGCAATAAAACTGACCTTTAAGCGCTTGTTGTTCCGCTGGTCTGCATACATAAGAATCTCCAATGAGTAGACTTCGAGCGAGTATGTGCCTTTGCTCGGGTCATCCGTTCCGTCCTCTCGCTGACAGGCCTTGTGCAGCTCGCGGAGCTTGTCTGTCAGCTGGCGGTAGTCCTTGCGGTCTAGCCACAGCCTTGCCAGCTTGATGTTGGTCTTCAACCAAAGTCGCTCATTGTTGGTGCTCTGGAAGATGTCAAGTGTTAAGGCGTAAAACTTCTCCATGCATCGATATGCGTCCGCGTCCTCTGCCGCCTTCTCGATAAAGTCAAGCATGTTGTTGATTGACTTTTCTGAGTAGTTACGCGTCACCGCAGACTTGACGTAGGTGAGTAGCTCTTTGTAGTGTTCGACTGCCTGTTGCTAGATCAGTAATCAAGTCTTGATTTTGAACATGCTGTGCATACCTGATCATATCGCGCAAGCTTGAACTCGAGCTTGATTGCTTGCTTCAGGCCTTTGAAGCCCCTACTAGTGGTCAGAAAGCGCCATTGCCAAGCATTATATGGTTCCATACCAGTCGGACTTCTCTTCTTCAAGCGCAGGTATACCAAGAAACTCGTCGATCGCTGATTCAGGGTCGTCGGCCTTGACTTGCTTTGCGTTGTAATACTTGTTCTCGATGTCGACATCGCCGCTCTGTTCTTCGTCCTCGTCTTCATATTCGAAGTCGTACCTGTATTTTGTCAGTGTAGGCTCGAAAAGGTGTGCCGCATACTCACTCCTCCTCTCCGGAGTCTTGCATAAAGTCGTCGTCGTCAGACATGTTTGTGGCGTTGGGTGCGGGAGTTTGTGAGGTGTAGGGGTTCCGCGGTCGAGAAGAAGCGTTGTGATTGTATACGTGGGGCGGCTGGGTTGAGTGACGATGTGATTGCGCGGGTTGTTGTGCCTAGGTAGGCAGAAGTGTAACTTCTGGATCAAGCATGCCCCGCGAAAGGTCGAGTGGGGCGTTGACGCTAGTGCTAGCGCTGGGTCGCACCTCGTGAAAACGACGTTGATAGAATACCGCAATAACTGTCGAAAGTTTGCTATGCTAGGCCTAATTCGGAAGCAACGCTCTCTTGCGTACTAGAGAGACAGTAGTGGTATCAATTGATAGCTATAAACTATAGCATACTACCTCTTATGCTTTAAAAAGAGCAAGGCAAAAGTGAAGAAGATACAGAACTTTCTATTCCCTCTTGGCGTAGTTTTGATGTTCTGCCAAATATGGGGTAGAAGAAGCTGGTCAATCAGAAGTGCTGAGAGCCTCTTACCGCCTCCTAGATAGGCCTAGCATAGCAAACTTTCGACAGTTAATGCGGTAACATCTGCTTCTACTTAGTGATAGCTTCAAGACACCCTGGAGACGCCGCTGGAATACATGCACATTGCAGCAAAGCCTAGTGCTGTGTACACCATGGAAGTCCATGTCGCTTCAGCTTCAGAAAACGATAGGATTCACTAGCAATTTGCTCACTTGCTTCAACAGCTACGACAGCACGAAGCCACTGTGGTAGTATTGCAAAATAATAAAGTAGAAAGAATCACACGAGCAATGTACATCAACAAATGTGTAATTCCAATACAACAATCACGGCCACTGGGCGGCTCGGGACAATAGGAAGAGATCAGCCGAAGCAAATCGAAGCATGCATCGAAGGGCCACGCGCCCTGCTTTATTGCATGGATAGCATCTCGCTCTCCGGCCGGCCTTCGAATCCTTGGTATGGTTCGTCGATCGGTCCAGTGCTGTAGGTACAGTAGTGTCTTTGCCAGCAGGTTAATGAAGCACGTCTCGCACATTCGTGGAATATTCTCATTATTGTCCACGACTCCGACGGCCCCATAGGTACACGTATCGCGCACTTGTGTTGTTGGCAGAGCAATCACGGCGCGTCGGCATCCTGAATAGGCGGAGAGAGACTTAAGGTTCGTGGAGCTGTGCTACGCTAGTTTTGACCTAGTGATTAGCCCGACCGGCTTCGAACTGCGCATCACACATCCACAGCCCGGCTTCTGGAACACCTTTATACCTCACTTATTCTTCTCCAAAACCTCCGGACTCGAGCTCCTTCGCCTGTGCAACTCTCGCTTTTTGGACCGACATCCCTATCGACCTGGCCTGCGGTTGACGCCCCTTGCATCACCGACGCGCCTGCGCACTCCTCCAGCCGACGGGACGAATCGCACGCCGAGCCACCCCCTCTCGCCATCACGATGCCTATGTGCGGTGGAACCAAGTCTGTACAGCGCAAGCTAGTGCTCCTGTATGTCCAGTCCTTTGCCGAAACGTCGCGACCCAGTTGCGACGCAGGCATGATGCGACGGGCAGCTAACAGGCACGCAGTGGTGACGGTGCAAGCGGGAAGACTTCGCTGCTGAATGTCTTCACAAGAGGGTACGTCGAGAAATGAATTTCCTACCAAAGACCGAAAGCGCTAACATTGCGGTAGATATTTCCCGACAGTATAGTAAGTGACGTGCGCCCGCTACGCACGCGCCAGACTGACCATACTCCGCAACAGTGAACCAACAGTCTTCGGTAGGCGTCGCGGAAACGATTGACTCGAGAATTCACGCTAACACGCCTGCGCAGAGAACTACGTCCACGGTTTGTTGCGTCGTCTCTACCTACACAAGCCCCATATTGACGTCAAGCGCAGACATCTACATCGACAACACGCACGTCGAACTCAGCCTATGGGACACAGCCGGACAGGAAGAATTCGACCGATTGCGATCACTCAGCTACGATGATACGCACGCCATCATGCTCTGCTTCTCGGTAGACTCCCCAGACTCGCTTGAGAACGTAGAGACGAAATGGGTTGGCGAGATCGCAGAGAACTGCCCAGGCGTCAAGCTCGTCCTTGTCGCGCTGAAGTGCGATCTCCGGAAAAAAGACGACGATGATGCGGAGAACAATGAGCCCGAGAAGCCCTGTATCGATTACGAAGAGGGCCTTCGGATTGCAGAGAAGATCAAGGCACTTAGATACCTGGGTAGGACTACGGTACTGGTCGTTTGCCCTATACTGGCTAACAGAATTCCAGAATGCTCCGCCATGAAGAACCGTGGCGTCAACGAGGCCTTTACCGAAGCCGCCCGCGTCGCGCTGCAAGTCAAGACAAGCAAGGACAAGAGCGGTGGCTGCACTATTCTTTGACCCCTGCACTTCCCTTTGTTCTTTTTTTCTGGATATATCACACCTTGCGCCTATTACGTCAACATCCTGGACGACCGCCACTACATCCTGTCCGCGCCTTTCGCATACCTCGCGCCACAGGAATGCCCCCCTTATTTCCACTTCCATTCGAGTTCAGGCCGGCCATGTATGGTGATGAGCGGTGCTATACGGCTGACTCTGTGCGTCTAAACACACAGGTGGAGACTGTCGTCAACATGCTCTTGGATACACCACACATTGGAAAGAAACGGAGTCAACCTCATACTTCTAGAAAGAGTCATCTCACCGCTTGCTGATATATAGTGTCATCTCCAACCTTGCAATGTTCTCTTCTGTGGGAGGATATTTGTTTACCTAGATCATCGCCCTGGACTACTCTTCTTTCGATTCGACGCTTTCATGTACATGCAATAGCTTTGGCTTACTTTTTTCTTTGCTTCGGGATTTTCTGATGCAAAACGCGTTCCACGCCGGTTGTGGCTAAGGGTTCGATGTCCTGATTTAGCTCGAGCAGCGTGCGATGCTCACGCTTACATAGTTGCTTACTACTGTTATTACCAGCGTTCTCACTAGGCGTACATGGTCCACTAATCTCATAATGTATAATTCGCATGCTTCCTGGTAGACGATACACTGCGCTCACGCATAAACACTATACATTAGTGTATTGAGTGCATTCCGGCAGCTGACTCAACGTGGGCTGTATACCACGACATCAGCTAGATGCTAGGCTAAATATCTTGTAGCTTTGTGTGGGCAAGCCTTTGGATGATATTCCCTTCGACAGCGAGGCTTCTCTTTGAGTAGCCTAGGTGGTGGTAGGTTTGGCCTCTAAGCCTTGCTCGACTTGCCTGCACATTCCCTGTCATTTTGTTTTCTCAGCGACGGCAAACTTGGAATACTACATGTCTAACATGCACAAGCAAATCTCATGTCTCGTTCGCTGGGCTCAGACACGGGCAGCTTGTCATGTTGGCGCACAAAAGAACCCCACCTTGAAATGATTGGTGTCGTCTCTGCAGCTCACCGCGCCACAACAAAGCCAGCGGTCACGGGCGATGCGGCGTACACGGTGACGCCCTTAGTCGATCAGGCCGCGCTGACGGTCGCGCCTCCATAATTCCTCCACACTCGGGAGACGATTGCGCAAACAATGCGATGCCTGAGATAACCTTTGTATTTGGTCCAGACGGATCGTTCTTCTTTGATTGTCCAAAAACATGGAAATGTATGTTATCCCCAATATCGCGCGGGAACAGAGCTGACGGCGCATGCAAGTTCACGGTATTCCGCAGTCGCTTCGGCAGTTGTTCAATAGTTCCATGTCAGCGAACTGGAGGATTGCGCAACCCTACTGTGTAGCCCTTGCGCCAGCGCCAAAGAGCTTTAAACTCGCGGATCCGTTATGGTACGCTGGATGTAAGACGTTAAGCGGTGAAGACAAGCTCTGTAAGTTGCGTCAGGCAGCCTCCCTCGTTCAGCCCTTGCTCTACAAGATTTGGCTCGTGCTACGATACGCCAATCAGTATGATGAAAATCGCCAGTCATACTGATAAGTTGCAGTCTACACCGAGAAGACCTTTGAAACTACATACCCGGACCTTGTTCGATGGATGAAGGGCCTTTCGAATGCGCCACGTTCATGCTTCGTTACTTTTGGTCAGAATCTCAGCTACTTTGCATGCGCTGCCGGTCAAGGTTCCATTTGGGGCGGTATCCCATCAGAATTAGAGGACACCGTGCGCAAAGTCGTTGATATGCCCACGTTTGTATGCTTGGGAAAACACAATGCTTGGTTGGTCTTGTACCCAAACGGGTACATTGCCTGGAAATTCCATGGCCACTACAGTGCCCTGCATAAGATTCTGAATAACACAGCACCACAATCAATAGCTGTAAGTCCACTTGTACCAGTAAAAGTGTGTTTCTGATCAACAAACAGTACGTCGCCATTTCGCCTTACAACAAAGAGCACTACTTCATCGCTTTCAAGGATAGATCGATAAAGTACAACTTCAAAGGAGCGCCCAAAGAATGGATGGTTCTAATGACGGAGGTTTTCAAATCGTGGTCTACGGAACCCATGCCATCTCAACCTCCGCCACTTACTCAACCGAACTATCAAGCTCCACCAAGATACTACCCCGAGCAGCAGTACCCACAAGGTCAGGCGTGGCAGCAACCACAACCATATCACCAACAAGTGCAAGCAGCGTATAATCACAACTCTCCAGCACAATATTCAGCTCATCTGGCAGGATACCATAATGGATCAGGCATGCCATCACCAGCACCATCCTACCACAGTCCAGTGGCACAACACGCAATGCCCTCTCCAGCGCCCTCCTACCACAGTCCCGTACCGCAACACATGATGCCAAACCTCCCGCAATGGTCTGCACCACCACAGCCTCCTCCAGTCGAATTGCCAGCAAGTCTACCAGCAGAATTGCCAGTAGAGTTACCTGGAGACTTCTCACAAGCCGGCCCGTCTTCTATGCCGCCACAAAAAACCACCACGGAAGTGAGTCGCTCATCTATGGCACTGCTGGCTCGCGATCTCTGGGGCGCTGACGACAAATTAGAAAAAGAGGAAGTCGCTGTTTAAACTGTTTTGAGATGGGGGTGGACATGGGGATTTGGTTGTTCTGTCTGAATTTTGAATTTTGATACCCTAGTGTGATTCATTCCGCACATCGATTTAGTTGAAGTCACAATGTTCGATGCTAAGGATGGCATGTTGGAACCAACACCTTTTTTTGTTCAGCTGGAGGGGCCAGACCAAGTACAAGACGTTCGCGAGCATCATCACCTTCGGAGACGATGAAAACGTCCTCCTAATTTCTGTCCAAATTCATCACAAACAAACTACGAGATGTACTGAGTCAAAAATACTGTTCTGAACGATGGCAACAAGCTCGCACTACCCGGAGATCGCGAAATCTACCTGCCTTATTGGGTCCCTGGCCTGTCGATCAAGCGGAGCAAAGCGCACGACGAAGTAAGCCTGGCGCATCCGACACAAGACTTGGTACAGTCTCTTGCTAACATAGAGGACTTTGGAGATGTTCGCTGAATTGGGGTCTTTCCATCGTAGAACAAAAGAGCTGCGTATACCTCCATAATCCACCATCGCATCCATTCCATTTTTCATATAATACCCCAGAGTCCTCAGTGCCCCGTTGGACGTGCACGCTACGGCACGCCGGCCGGGATACCAATCTTGCCACTAGTACTAACATACAAGAAGTGTTGAGCACCCGCAGCTAGTCCGCGACCTTCACGACCCGCACGAAAATGGGAAGAGCTTGGAAACTGGGCGCGCTGCAGGTCTGCCTATTGGCAAATGCTGCATCTGCCGCTGAACCTACCGTCAAGGTTCTCAATGGCACGTACGAAGGTACCTTTTTGCCGAGCTTCAACCAGGACATTTTTCTCGGGATTCCCTACGCGCAAACTACGGGCGGCGAACATCGCTTTCGACCTCCCCAGGCACTCAATGAGACTTGGAATGGGACGAGGGAGGCCAAGGTTTATGGGCCGGCGTGTCCTGATCCGCAGTTGAGTGGGGATGAAATTAGTGAGGATTGCCTCAGCATCAACATTGTTCGGCCTGCTGGACTTTCTCAAGACGCCTACAACAAGCTACCAGTCGGTCTCTACGTGCACGGGGGAAGCTACCAAGTAGGAAGTAGTGGCCTTGCGAACTACAATTTGACCTACATTGTTCAGCGCTCTGTTGAGATAGGCAATCCTATCATCGCGGCGTCCATCAACTACCGAAAAGGCGGCTGGGGAATGATGTACTCACGCGAGATTCAAGGCACAGGGAACACAAACAACAACTTGCGCGATATGCGTAAGGGGTTGGCGTGGATTTCAGAGAACATTGGTGCGTTTGGCGGAGACAAGGATTCGGTCACCATCTGGGGAGAATCAGCAGGATCTTTCGCAGTTGGACAACTGCTCATGTCTTACGGTGGAAAGACCGACGGCCTCTTCCATAGGAGTATTCAAGAGTCTGGAAGTGCTGCTACCGCGTGGTACAATGGATCGGACTGGTATCAGCCCATTTACGACAACATCGTCAACACGGCAAACTGCTCGGACTCAGCAGATACCCTCGCCTGCCTGCGTACTGTACCATACGAGAACATGCTTCCTCTTCTTGCCGCCCCATCCCAAGGACCAGGCTGGTACCCCGTTGTCGATGGCGACGTGATTCCCGCCTATCCCACCGAACTCCTCAAATCCGGCCGTTTCGCCCACATCCCCCATCTCTACGGCAGCAACAGCGACGAAGGCACCGACAACGCCCCCGCC
>Ga0265780_10007010_pt1 | contig 13912 bp, 17 predicted proteins | sample P1T30metagenome_FD_192432 | JGI IMG/M metagenome (GOLD analysis project Ga0265780, IMG submission 192432) | Plant litter microbial communities from East Loma Ridge, Irvine, California - P1 T30 | ecosystem: Environmental > Terrestrial > Plant litter > Unclassified | place: USA: California... | reverse complement strand
GCGGTTAGCTTAAGAAGTAAGACGTTAACGGCACTATAGAGTTAGCAGCTGCAATATTAGTGTGTAAGGAAGCTCGCCTATTAATCGCTTACAACGTAGCCTACAGTGCTTACTAATATATTGTATTTGTCGGAAATACGAGCGTAGCTCCAGCCAGCGTTAAAGTAGAGAGAATAGATAGAGACGCGCTTATGCATGCTTAAATTACGCGCGCGATAAGCAGCAAGCTTATTAGGCGTACGTAACTTATCGTTAACTGCAATAGGAGCGTCAGCTATAGTTATAGGTTAAGGAATAGGTAGTTAAGGTTAGGGGGAGCGCATTAGGTTGCTCTTTATATCTTAACTTTAGTGACGCTGTACGCGTTATTGCCGACGTTTTAAGACTCTAAAAATTCGCGCATCGTGACAGCGGTGTAATAAAGGTGTAATTCAGAGATGAGGAGTAAGCTGAAGGGTCGTGGTGGCTAGAAAGGTGGTGATGGAGATGAGGTTATTGCGGTAGCTAGCGATTCGGTATATTAGAACAGCCGGGAGCACCTCGGCCGAGCGCACAGGCTCTAAACACCAGAAAACAGCTGTATAGGGGCATTTTAGAGCTTCAAACGGCGTCCTAGAAGTTATCCGAGATGCGTACGTACGCTCGTTGTATCCTCAGTAGGTAGTATTGTACGTACAAACGAGATAGCTTGGCATATATCGATTATCTGAAGTTATTAGGCGCTGGCCAAAGCTTGCAACCAGGATGGGCCTTGGCGTTTGGAGACCCTGTATGGTGAAACAGCCTTGCATCTGCTGATCGAACGTGTGGAATAATGTGCTGAGTTGGAGACGGCATGCCAGCTAAGCGGAAGCGGAAGCGGAAGCGGAGGACGAGAGAGATGTCGTGTCGGCGGCTATCACTGCGACATTCAGCGACAATGCGCATGAGGGAAGACCGAGACGGTTTGACTAGTTGTAGGTATGAATGAGAAACGTTGCAGCGAGATGCTGAGTTCGATGACCGAAACATGGTGTGTGAGGCTGAAGGCGGGCTCGGGTGAAGCGCGTGCATGCAATGCACAGACCAGTCGGATCTGGCAGAAGCTTTGCCAGCTGCCGAACATGTTGGGCATCAGAAATTGAGTTGTTACACCCACTTATCAAGCATGGTTAAGCGCCATTGGATGTCTTGATGACTGCTCTGGCCTGGATAGAGTTGTCGGCGAATTTCAGCGAGTGCAGCGGCGCAGAAATGCAAACAAAGAGCCGGTCTTGGTGCAAAAAGGCGATCTCTCGGTGCTGACGTGACGAGCCCGCAGTCATGGTCACGAGATGGCCGACACGTGAGGACGACATCTGGACGAGGCTGCCGAATGCGTTCCTTGCGGACGACAGTCACACAATGGCTGCACATGGGGTTCGCATAGGCGAGGGAGATTGTTGTTGTGATTGTCAATTTCGCTCTTACTCGATGGAGAAGGCGCGACCAGCCACATTGGATCAACGTACCAACGTGACGAGGGAACGAAAGGGGCATGCTGACTCTAGGCGCTGCATACCCCAGACGTTATCGCTGAAAGCAGCTCTCCTAAGTGATGTCATGCAGGCCTGCCCGTATGAAAATAATGTTCCTGACACTGAGGTAAGTTTCCGTGCCCAAATCTAGCCTGCAGCCACCACAAGTTCTGTCTCTCAAAATCGACCAGGGGTCGTCGGACGATGCACGCCTCTGTCAGAACCCGGAAGGCTGTCAACAGGCGGCACTGCAGCAAGACATCGGGGTTGGTCCCTCCAGATGCCAACTGTCCCGTGGTGTTGCAAAGGCTTGGGCCCTCCAGATGCCAACTGTCCCGTGGTGTTGCAAAGGCTTGGGCCCTCCAGATGCCAACTGTCCCGTGGTGTTGCAAAGGCTTGGGCCCCCCAGCGGCTCCTAACTTGTCGCCCGCAGCGCGTCCGGGCCACCCATGGAGGCACTGGGGGGTTGCAAAGGCGATGCATCGCACCTTCCTTCTAGCGTCCTTCCAGAAGCAATCCCGGCATTATTCGAGCAAAGTGCATAGCAATGCTGATTTGCGGTGCCCCTGAATCCTCCGCCCGGCCGTCACGCTCAGAACGTGCAGTGTAGTTATGCAACACCACGATTCTGGTCGACGACATGTATTGCACATGCTGGCTTGTGGATCCTCATCTGCACACAGCACAAGAGCGCCACATACGCCTCAAAGCATGGCCGCAAGAGTGCCCCAGCTCCTTGACATGTAGCTAGCAGCGGAAGACTAGCACAGATTGCCATGGTGAAGCCGTAGTGTCGTGTGCGCGAGATGGCCACAGGGATAGGGCTGCGTGTGAAACGTCCTCGTCATATGCTTCTGAGTCTGAGCTTCGATCTGCGTACTTGAGCATCCTCTGGCCCATGACATTGAAGAAATGCCTGACCCCTCGATTTGACGGTACCACCATCGTTCCCTACTCGGTGACACCAACCACACGGCAGCCTCCCCCCCCAAGGCTCCAGCAGCGTCTACCTAGCACACGCCGAGCTAGACCAGATTCCACCAACGACTCTCGCGGAGAAAAGGAAAAAAAACGTCAGCACACCATCCCCAATCCACATTCCTGAAGCAAAGACACAGTCAGCGCACGACTACCCTTGCCCAGTTGGCCCACGGCGACTAATTCTGGCGCAGCCACGAACGAGACCTGCTTTTGCCGACGAGCGATAGGTATCAGGGATAGACAGCATAATTCGCAGACGTGTTGGGCTGCAGAAGCAATATAGCAGCGGGACCGACACAGACCCTGCCGGAATCCAACACCATCACGCGGCTCCCCGACATCAGCGGAGCGGAGGTTCATCCGGGCAATTAAACGCAAGAACGCAGACGAAAGCTTGCGGCCACGAGCGGTTTCCGGTACAGGCCAGAAACGACCTCGGGCATCATCGTCTCGCGCGGCAGCCGAAAATCTCGTCAGCAGCGCGTTAGTCATCCAGGGCGCGGATTCTGTTCGCCGGCGACGCGCACAAAGCCAGACAGACGGCGACGGCGACGGCGTAGCGGTAGTAAGATTCGCATCCGCAGTTTCAGCGTGTGAGGCTATCCACGAAGCGCTTTGACCGTGCGTGCGCCTGCACATCAATTGTCAGGAAGGGGCGACTCGGACCCACGCTAGCCCGATCCGACCAAGGCGCAACAAGAGGAAAGAAGCACCAAATACTTGCACCCTTCAACCTCACGTCTCCCATCACGACCACTCACTGCCCCGACCCTTTCCCGCTCCTTTTCTATCACAGGTATGTACAGCTCCTTTCACCGTCCCGCCACCGCCCCGTGCAGCCCGCCCAGGGCTGCTGCAGGCCCTTCACCGCCCGATTCCCCTTTTCGACCCATAGGACGTGGCCAGCGTGCCTGCCAGACCGACGCTTCTTGGGCGCGACGAGTCCCTTTTCCCTTTTTGTTCCGCACCCGCCTCGCGCCTGCGTTTGTCCTTCACCACCACCCGACTGACCTCGACCTGTAGTGCAACCGCTGCATTGACCTGTACGCGGTCTGATCCGACAGCTCACCTCCAAAGACCGGACCACCTCATCACCACTCATCACTACATCGCGCCGCGCAGTTGCGAGGCTCCCCGCCAGCCCGCTCCTTCCCTCTCTGGTGCGCACCGTCCCGTCTCTTGTTCGCCGGGCCCTTTGAGCCCTCTTGCCTCCTGCCGCGCTCTCACGCGAGGCAGTCGCCGTCAGAGATGGAACTAGACACCATATTGAACGCGCGATTAACACAATACGCAGGACACGGACACCCACACCCACACCCATTCGGCATGCAGCACGCGATGCAGCACGAGATGCAGCAGCAGCACTTTGGTGCGCCGCCCTACATGGCCAACGGCCGCATCAAGTCGGAAAACGGCTCTGAGCGCGGCGTCTCACCGCACCCTTCAGACTCGTCGCGCTACTCGTCGCAGCAGCCTCAGCAGCCTCTTCCCTCGTACCCAGCCATGCCGCCCCAGCACATGAACGGCATGCGGTATCCCTCGCCCTCGCAGATGCAGGCCCCGATGCCCATGCTCAACAACAACAACTACATTCCCCAGCCGCCCGAACACGCGTACGGCCAGCAGCAGCAACAGGTTCCCGACCAGCAGCAGCATCAGGGCGGCCGTCCCGCGTCCGACACTGGGCCACCCAAGGCTTTCGCGTGCTCGACGTGCGGCAAGGGCTTCGCGCGACGCAGTGACCTTGCACGTCATGGTATGGAGCTTGGGCCTCAACACCAAAAAGCACGCACTGACGCTTCCCTACAGAACGTATCCACAGTGGCATCCGCCCCCACGTGTGCGACTACCCCAACTGCGGCAAGCAGTTCATCCAGCGATCCGCACTGACTGTCCACCAACGCGTCCACACCGGCGAGAAGCCGCACATGTGTGAGCGTTGTGGAAAGGTACGTACGCCAGTTCTGCGACAGGCCCTCGCTAACACACATCAGCCCTTCAGTGACTCGAGTTCGCTCGCCAGACATCGTCGCATCCACTCTGGAAAGCGACCATACAAGTGCCCATACGCCGACTGCCAGAAGACCTTCACGCGCCGCACTACCCTCACGCGTCACCAGAACCATCACACTGGGACTGTCGAAGAGGCCGCTGCTGCCACCGCTGCTGCTCTCGCCTCCCGTGCTGCCGCACCAAGCAGGACTGGTCGCTCAGATGGCGGCGACTACTCCGAGAACGCGTCGCCAATGAACACGCCTTCGCCCGGCGACCGCACCCTCTCCATGTCCCCTGCCAACGGAATGCCTGCCGGCGTTGTTCCTGGCATGCACCGTCAAGCGACCGACTACGCCTACATGGGCGGCATGAATGTCCCACCCCACATGCGCAGCGAGATGCCGCAGCCCAGCCCGCGCGCATCCCCAGCTTTGACCACGCAATCGTACTCCAGCGTGGGCAGCTCCCGTCCTCCCATCACCTCGCACCCCACCGGATACGGACCTCCTCCTATCCTCGAGCCTCCCACGACTGCCAACCACAACCAGTCCGGCACCACCAGCGCAAACGGCAGCCCGCACATGTCTGCGATGGGCTGGCAATCACCCGGCCAGCAGGCCTTGCCCTCCCCCGGACAGGCAGACAACGGCTACGTCTACCCCGAGCCGCAGTACGGCAACACGCAAAACAGCATGTACTACCAGAACCACAACATCCGCCGCCCCAACAGCACAGAGCCCGACCATTACAACTCCAACCCGCAACGCATGGGTAACGACCTGTGGGCGCCCGCAGTGCAATAGGCCCCCTACATCCTTTTGTATCACTAGCACACTCGTCTCTGAAACTCATTATCCCGGTGTTTCTCGGCAGGAACTATACCCCTGTGTTCTCACAAAAATTTCCTACTTGCTGACCGGCGTGTTATCGCGATTGTTCGGGTACCTGCACAGTGGTTCGTCTGGACCCTGCAGGAGCAATGTCTCTATTTCCCAGTTTTGTTTCACTACAGGCTAATCTCTTCCTCTCAATTAAGTCAGATCTCCTTTGTTGCCGGAGTATTCATTTTGGTTCATCTGGGAACATGGCGGATGCACATGCTCCCGCCGGGTGCTCAAACGGACGGCGGCTGGAGTTAGGCGTCTCGACGCAAGACTGGTACTAGGCCGTCGAACACTGTTTTGGTTGCTTCCGACTCTCCTTTCTCGACAGCTCTTCGTTCATGCAACCACAGGCAAGCTTTACTAGACTGGTACTTAATGAAGGATGTATATCCGCCTTAGACTACTACAACTTCTACGCGAGTAGAGCCAAAAATTCCAACACTATAATCATTATGCACTGAACTACTTGCGTCTTGCTTGCGATGATGATAACACTTGATATCTCGAGGACAAGGCCTTGAACAGAGTAGACGTTCATGATGCAGTGGTTCGTTAATCAGTGTCAACCCAATTCTATCCAACACACGCTTCCATAACAAGCCTGAAGTCAAAAATACAACCGCGAACAGAAATATCATCGCAACAAGTCCTTCAACGCAAAGCGACCTCCTAATGCCGCTCAGGCATCTGATGCTGTCTTTTCAAATAACTTGTCTAGCAACCGTTAGCTTTCACATCCACCGCCCCTGCGCCAAACAGGTATAATAACTCACCTCATCCAACACACTCATCAGCCTGCCCTCCTCACTGACCACCTTCCTGACCGTCTCGCTCACACACCCCTCCAGCACGACACTGCACCCCCTCGGCAGCCACCTCAGTATATGAAACGCATTCGCATAAACGCTCGTCGCGCCGCCAATCCTCCCATCATCCGGCAGACTCGCGAGCAACACGATGCGAAAACTCTTCAGACCCCAACAATAGCGCAACCCCAGCCTGACCAGATCGGCAAAGCCATCGAGGATATCATGGTGCGAGGGTATACTCAGCACGACGTGCTTGATCATGCTCCGACTGCGCTGATGCAGCGTCGACAGCGTGTGAATCCCGCTGCCCAGCGCAAGGCGGAACGTGTTCTCCGCGTACAGCAGCTGCCGCGCTTCCTTGTAGATTTGGCGGTTGAGTTGCAGAATCACGGGCACGATGGCGTCCTGCGCGCGCTCTGCTGCCGGCGCGCATTCGACAGCCCGTGCCGGCGCCGCGTGCTCGTTGCTGGGTTTCTCGACCGCGCGCGATATGTGCAGTGCGATTGGCGCGCTGCGCACTAGCGCCATGGTGTAGATGTGCAGCCGCAATTCGGCCGGCAGCGCCATGAAGGGGAAGATGTGTTTCTGCAAGAGCGGCGCGTCGGAGGGCGTGCTGGGTTCGGGCGTGGGGAGGCCGTGGCGCGGGCGTTTTGGGTGCGTGCGGGCGCGCTTGGGGGGAGGGCATGGAGGCGCCGTCTTGGTGGCAGTGCAGCTTCTCTTTCCTAGGACGGAGCGCGCGGCGAGACTCATCGTGTGCGTGTGCGTGGTGTCGGGGATATGTGCAGTCGATTCGAGATGATGGCGCGAAGATATCGCCGTTCGGAAATTCCAACGCGCGCAGGAAAAGATAGATTGTATACACGTATTTCTACTCCAAGATCAAGAAGATACTCGTACAATTCAATTCGCGCGCAAAAAAGTCGGGGTGGGAGGGGGTGGCTGGTGGTGCTGGTTGTTGGAGTGGAGAAAAGAAACAAGACAAAGACAAGGTCCCTGGCAGACAAGACGGGTAGAGACAGGAAAGCTAGAACTGCGGGGGCGATCAGGGCGGCGGCCGGCGCGATCTTCACCCCAGAAGCACGGACAGCCGCACGCTCGCATGCAGCAGCCCGCCTTCACGTGCGAATCGAGTCGAATCCAGCACGGATCAACCTGCATACGGCCGCCGAGCTGGTCCATGCAGAGAATCACGCAAAAAAAAAGTTGTGGTGAAGTGGGGAGTACAAACGCGGTATCGAGCCATGTTCGATTTTGCTAACAACAATTAAACATGCGCCCGTCACGCACGGCAATGCTCCTTTCTAACAGCAATCGAGTATCTGCCTATGAAGGGAATCGCAATATCTACAGCCTCCATCCGGCAACGACCCCGCCTCTGCCACCCTGGCCTCCATAGGTAGAGGAGAACCTTTCAGCATCTCCAATAGTCAACGATAGTTATAAACGGCAAGTGGGGGAACGCTTCATGATGATGGTCGAACAAATGAAAATAGATGGTATAGCCCCTGACCGTACTCTCCTCGCTTATAGGTCTATGAGGTTGTTGGCACCGGGCTGCCGTTGTTGCTGCTGTTGCTGTGGCGCCCCAAATGGGTTCGCATTTCCATATGGGTTGGCACCGAAGTTGCCGACTGGGCCAGTCTGCGCAGGCATTATGCGGTTCTGCTGGGGCATGCCGGTGAATTGGGAGTTGAGGAACGGGTTGTTACCAGTCGCATTCGCGTTGACGCGGTTGAGACCAGCGCCCGCTGAGTTGACAAAGGTACCAGGTGCAGTATGTTGAGCTGGCAGACGAAGGTTGCCGACGTTGCCGAAAGTATCTTGTCCTTCTCCAGTGGCAAGCAGCGTGTTGAGTCTGGCGGTATGCGGGTCCATCTCTTTCTGTGGCTGCGCTTGTTGCGGGGCTGCGAAAGGCGTTTGCTGCGGCGGTGAGAAGGACGTAGGTGGGTTGAAGGATGTGTTGTTGAACTGCGATTGCGTCTTCTGCTCGTGCAACGAGCTGAGAGTTGGCTGGGCTTGCGTTTGCGTCGGCTGCGGTCGGTTGAAGCCTGATGCGAAGGGGTTGTTGGAGCCTGTAGGCTGGGGCATGAGTGACTCTTGAGGCTTGTTGGCAGCCCAGGGGTTGTGGTTTCCGGGCTGAAGCGAGTCTTGCTGCTGCTGCTGTTGGCCCATGTCGCCGAATCCTCCGTTGCCGAACTGGCCATATGGGTTGTTCATGTTGAAAGAGGTATGTTGTGGCTGGAGGGTCTGCTGTGGCTGCAAGTATTGCTGTTGCTGTTGCTGGTTGCCAAACTGATCAAAGCCCGTGGGCTGCTGTTGCTGCTGCTGGAAGCCGCCGTAACTGCCATAACCGTTCTGGAAACCCGTTTGCTGGGGCTGCATCCCAGTGGGCTGCGAATAGGCGTTGTTGAGGAACCCAGTGTTCTGTGGCTGTTGTTGGTTCTGGTCCACGAGATTGCCGAACCAGTCGACCTGGCCTTGCTGCTGGTACCCTTGGTTGTTGCCCGTTGGCTGGTATGAGGTCGGTTGTGCGGATGCGTCGCCGAACAGGAGATCAGCATTGGTCTGCTCGAGCTCCTTTCGACGCAATTCTTCCTCCTCTTTGCTGAGCTTGATGGCTTTCGCGAGGTCGTCATCGTCGCCCGCAGTAGCAGTGGTGCGCTCTCGGCGCCTCTTCTCTTCCTCTGCCTCGTTCTTGCTTGCCTCGAGGGCCAGCCTGAGCTCCAAATCCTCCTCTTCTGTCCTGCGCTGGCGACGCTGGTCCCGTTCTGGCGCGCGCCGGTTTGAACCTTCTCCATTGTGGGCACCCTGGTGACCTGGGTACTCCTCGATGCCCGTCACGCGGGACTTCCACGACTTTCGGTCGGCTCGTTCGGCGCGCAACCGCTCTTCGTCCATGATGAGGGAGGTCAGCTCCTTGGCCGCCATCCGTACTGCGCGCAAATTAGCAGAGAGCGTACTAGTAGCATTTGTCGCAGCGTACCATTCTGGCCGACATCGCGCCCCTCCTCGTCGATGTACTGGAACTCGCGCAACGTCTTGATGATGTAGATGTTCTTGCGCGCCCATGTCACGACCAGCTCGGAGCCCTCGTGCAAGCAGTAGTCGAGCACCTTGAGGGATTTTAGGACGTGGCGCCAGTTCTTGCCCTTGTCGTTCAGTCGCTTGTCGAGCATGTCCATGACCTGGTAGAAGTCGGTCGAGCTAGAAAGGGCATTAGCGCAGCTCTTTCTCGCAGCTGTCGTCTCCTACTTGTTGAAGGTGATCTGGGCGATTTCGGCCATGTCGGAGCCCACGGGACCCCATGGGTCATTGCTGGTGGCTACAGCCGTCAGCATGCGTCCTCAATTGGAGTCTTTGCTCTCACGCACCATTGCGCACTTTGACCTCTACGGCCGAATACCCCTTCGTGACATTCTGCAGCAACAGTCAGCGGCTGAGCACATGGCATACCGTCCCGTGCCTTTACCTTGACGCTTCTCACGACTTTCGACATGACGTGTGGTCACGAGCGACTCGGGCGATGTCTACGGCGCCGTGGGTCGAGGTTTTGGATGGTGCTGCGCGGTAGGCTCGGTTGAGTGGCTTCAGTTGGGGGAAGCTATAGCGCAGGTGACGTCGACCGTGGACGTGGCTTGGCAAACGAGGGACGTCGCAGGTGTGCAGCGCTGAGCTCGTGAGGGTGGCGTTATGTATAACGGCTGATGGCGCCCAGGGAAGTGATTGCGGCGGTGTAGTGGCGAGTCTTGGTTGCACGTAAGAAGAGCAGCTGCGTAATCCCCAAGAGCGAGGCTGGTGAGTGACTTGGCAAGTGCATTGGGTTGGGATTCGGTCCGAGCGCGCCGACGTCAGGCTTCTCCAGGGCTGCGAGTTCATGCGCTCAAGCTCCAAGCGTCAGCACATCATCACTTTTCATCACATGCATGAGGATATCTGGTTTTGTCTTTGACGAGTTTTATGCTCGATACCATCCACTGCTACCGACTCCTAGCACATCTCCCAGCGACGCTGTACTTGGAAAGCGTACTTTGCGTCTGCCAGGTTTGCATATCTAAGGAGAGGCACAAATCTGCGCGTACACGAAAGAAGCAAAACCTTTGTAGTGAACTGGATTCACATGGAGGTGTTGAACCCGAAGAAGCACACCAAGTCTTGAGCCGAAGCTTCCTGTTGCACATTAGTTTTGTGTACGACAACGACCAGAAGACGATATACTTACGACAGACGCGACGTAGCTTGCAAGCACCCTCAACTCCAGAAAAATCCACCAGGTCAGCCGTGGAGTGCTTAAAGATCTCCGGTGCAATGTCGAGGGGCGAAGTAGAATGCAAAGCGGAGAGTTGCTGCACTCTGGATGCCATGCGCAGGTCGCCCAGTAACTGCGCGCATCCGTGCTCGATGAGAAAAACAAAACTTTTGGAGTGGAAAGAGGATGAATGCAAAGACTCTGGTATAGCTCGCCCGGTGGCGGCACAGATCTTTGGGCGAGAGAAGAAGGCAAAACTTTTGGGGGTCGAGCAGGGAACAAACAGGTCGCAAGTCTCATTGTCTGAGCCTGAGTCTCTGCAATCGAGAAGCCATCCACGTCTTCCGCCTGCATCCAAGTAGGATCGAACAACGAACCTGCCTTGCAGAAGTGGACGCGGTACTCCTCGCGGTTGAGCATGAGCGTCTGCTTGAGCTTCAAGGCCGATTCTGCCCATGCTTGGGGAGAATTGAGTGCACGGAATCCAGGAACGCCAGGCCAGGCCTCTTGCAAGGAGCCCTCAAGTTGGTCCAATACCTTCTCAGCTCTGAGTTTCAGGATACTCTTCTTGAACTTCTCGTCCTCAAACAACATCTTCATGCCAAGCTTGTCGAAGTGCTGTACAGCATCTGGGTCGTCTGCTATCTGTTAGTGGAGTATCCTCTTGTGAGGCGCGTTCAATAACTTACCAGCCAGCATCAATGCCTCGTACACCTTCATCTCCTTCTCCGAATAGACCTCGTCGCACATGGGTTCGGGTCCAGAAAACAACCATCCGCACAAAAGAGCCCCTAGAAGTGCCTGGACAGAAAACGGGCTCTCAAGATAGGACGCAAGTTCTTCAATGAACTGCTTGGGCGACTCGAGTCCGAAGTTTGGGCGGTTCTTCATTAGATCGTCCATGTGCGTGGCAATGTAACCGGCGTCTTCGGCCTTTGGCTCAGGTTCGGTGGGTTGATCCCATCTTCCGAAGGACTCTTTGACATGCTTGCGGATGTCTTTCCAGCTCCTGTCGATTTTGCTAGGTTCCTGTTCCACTGGAAATGCGCTTTTCCCATCAAGCCTGCGGCAACCAACTACAGTGTGGACAAAATCCCTCACGTCTGCCCTGCTTGCATCCGACTTATGCATATCTTGTAGCAGCATGGCCATCTGCTGGCCAGGCATGTCTTCGATCTCTCGCTGTAGACCTCTCAAACGAGCCTTGACTTCAGGTGTCAACCCAAAGCTAGACTTTGCCTGCTCATGCAGCACTACTGCGACAAGATCTGCGAGATCTCCCAACTTCGCCATTACCGTTTCTTCAGCGCCTGAGGCCGAAATCTCCTCGTCCGAGGCATTCATGTAGTCTTGCGAGAAATCTTTCTTCCGATCTTTCGTAGCTGCTCGGCCTTGGACTGAAATTTTTAACTTCTTGGACGGTCCGGCCATACCTCTCTCATCTGCAGCAAGGGCTGTAGACTTGTCTCCGTCACTGAACCTGCTCGCAGTTGCAGCGCCCACCTGGCTGGATGTCTTGGCCTGCTTTCGTGCGATGTGGTGGCCATCTTGGACATTGCCAGTGACGTGGTCATGTTGAGAGCTTGAAAGAACTATCGGAAGTCCAGTATTTGTTACAGTCGGCCGGACAGCGGACTCAAGAGCCTGTCTTTTTGGAGGCGGAGAAGTACCAGCAAGATCGACGATGTCGGTCGCATCAAATTTCCGCTTTGAAGATTGCAAAGTTGCTGTTGCTACTTCTCGGTCGCTTACCGAGCCGCTCTTGTGTCGTGACTTTTGACCCCGAACCTTCAAGATCGGATGAAGCTCTACATCCCGCCCGATGCCGAGGAAGGCTCTGAGCGATACGAGGTCACGCTGCTAGTCCGTATGAAAGTCATCGATCGACATCTCGAATTCACCGCACACTGGCCCGCTGACGACAAAAATGCCACTGCCATTCCCGGTAGCCAGACCTGCTTCGAACTGTCAGCGGCATTCAAGCCCGGTACTGGCTAGGCATCGAGAGCATCCAGGCACAGCTATCATTGCTGTAGCAGTGCTGTTTGTCGCAGCGAGTGCCTCCAGGATATCAAAAAAAGTTGGAAAAATGTACAGTAGATGAGAGTTTCGGATTAGTCTTGGAGCATACGGGACGATTGAACTGGATGACACGATTCACAGCATCCTATATGCCACAATGAGGAAGCTGCCAGATACGAAATGAGATTCAGCTCTGGTCACTTTACCGAAAGAGCGGAGTGAGATTGAGTTCGTGATGCTTACGCTACAAGTGCTTCTCGTTCATCCTATTGGTCAGCCGCAAATACACTGCACTAAGTCCAAAACAGCAAGAGATAACCGTGGACACTGATCGGGTGATCATTCCGCTACAGGCAGCATCTGTCGTGGCATTTTACCACGCAATAAAACCACATGCTACGAATATGTTCGGTCTTGGAACTGTGGCTCACATCACCATATCACGTAGAGAAAGCAAGGTCAAGGTTAGTTGTAGCAGCATGGGCCTCCGCGCTCGCTTGCATCCGCTGTTCTGACAGATTGCTATTCTTATATTCCTTAATCAGCCCGCCAGAAAAGGCCAACAGGGCAGCTGCCACCTCCACAGGCCTGGATGTTCATCCTGGTGGATCAAGGCTGGCGCCTCCTAATGTACCATGTCGACTCAGCGCTGTTTCGCTTTTCCTATCTCCGACCGTAAAAGCAAGCATTCCCTAACGGCTCCTGTGCATATTGCTTCCCACATCTTTGGGTGTTGCTTCCTCTGCTTGCGCTATGACACCCCCAACAGTGCTTCACTTCCAACAGGTTTCAAGACGCGCGCGAAGGCCTAGACTAACGGCGGAAGAACAGCAGCTCGGTCAGAAACCTAGAAAAGTCAACAGCGAGATTCGCAAGCAGCAAAACAGGATTGCCTCGAGAAATTACCGTACATCTCAGTTTGACTATCTGAAAGCATCAAGCTGCTGACTGCTAATCCGTGTAGGTGAAAAACGCAAGAAGAAGCTCCAGTACCTCCAACAGTTGGTGGAAGAAGGTTCAAATGACGGACAGACCCCAGAGCCATCGCAGCAGCCGCAGCAAGCGCACGTTAACCCTCAGGTCTCGGAAAATGACACAAGGCTTGCCTCTTCGCCTTTTATGCTACCTTCAGGCAGCGGCTTTGTGCCACTGAGTTCGAGTGGCGCCACTGCGCTTGGTCCGACCGCAACATCAACCAGTACCGATTTTGACAGCCAAAGACTGCCCACTACGCCAACTTACCCACAATTCGGGCCGTCCTGGACTGGTCAAACATACAACTCGCCGACTCCATCAAACACAGCATATACAGCAGCATGGATGAACAGCATCAGCAGTGCATCGCGGCATGCTCCAAGCCAAGAGACCTTCCACTTCTCGGCACAAGCAGGTCAGGCAGTCTTTGAGACAACCACAGACTTCTATCACTACGGGGGAGAGGGCGTACCTCATGCCGAACATCATACTCTCAACTCGCCT
>Ga0265780_10007009_pt1 | contig 13913 bp, 14 predicted proteins | sample P1T30metagenome_FD_192432 | JGI IMG/M metagenome (GOLD analysis project Ga0265780, IMG submission 192432) | Plant litter microbial communities from East Loma Ridge, Irvine, California - P1 T30 | ecosystem: Environmental > Terrestrial > Plant litter > Unclassified | place: USA: California... | reverse complement strand
ACCTGGGAATGTGCTATGATTGTTTACTGTGGAATCTACAAAGCGGATTTATTTTTGTTCCAAACCGCCTTTCCCAGTATGTCAAGCTATACAAAAATTCTAGGTGCTCAATGAATCGCTCAATTGGTATCGTGTCTCGCTATGCAAAAAAGTGGCGGCTGGCATGATGCAACATTTGTCTTTTACCCCCAAGCAAGCTAAACGTTTTAGTCTATTTCTGGCATCAACTCGTCGTCGTCGACTAGGTCAGGGTCAATATTGGTTCCCAAATCAGTCTCTTCCAGGAACGACCGGCCTCGGAGTGCTTCGGGCAGATATTCCTGCTTCACCTTGCCGTCCAAGTAATTCGGGTTGTATTTGTACCCGTCGCCGTAGCCCATGTCCTTCATAAGCTTGGTTGGGGCATTGCGTAGGTGATGTGGTATGGGCAAGGCAGCCACTCCCGGTTCCTTGATGGCATCCATTGCATTGTTGAGCCCTCGATAGACGCGTGTCGACTTTGGTGCCAGGGTCAGGGCAGTCACGGTATGGGCGAGGTTGATACGACACTCGGGCAAGCCGATCTTTTCGCAGGCAGAATAGGTGGCTGTCGCAAGAGACAGCATGGAGTTGTCTGCTAGACCAACGTCTTCTGACGCGACGACGATGAGACGGCGTGCAATATATCGCGGGTCTTCTCCAGACTCCAACATGCGGGCCAGGTAGTACAGGGATGCATCAGGATCAGAGCCTCGTATTGACTTGTGCAGTGCAGATATGCTATCATAGTGCTGGTCGCCGGCGCGGTCGTAGACGAGGGTTTTGGTGAGGCTTTGCTGTATTTTCTCTTTGGTCATGTCGGGCTGGTTGGCGAGGCTCATGGCGAGTTCTAGTAGATTGAGGGCTGTTCTGGCATCGCCGTCGGAGAAGCGGGCAAAGTAGGCCAGCATCGACTTGTCAAGGATTGGCGAGGTGCAACTCTCCGCGGCCATTGCACGCTCCAGTATCTGAACCAGGTCGTCTTCTTTTAAGTCGTCGAGGGTGAAGGTCCGACATCTTGACAGGAGGGCGGAGATGATCTTGAAGGATGGGTTTTCGGTGGTGGCGGCGATGAGCGTGATGGTGCCCGACTCTACGGGACCGAGAAAGGCGTCTTGCTGTGTCTTTGAGAATCGGTGTAACTCGTCGCAGAAGACGATTGTTTTACGGCCGGTCAGGCGTAGGTCCTGGGAAGCTTCGCTGAAGATGGCGCGTACTTGGTCGAGCTTTGTGCTTGTGCTGTTGATTTCGACAAAGCGCGAACCGGACATGTTTGCGATTAGTCTAGCAATGGTGGTCTTGCCAGTCCCTGGTCGGCCCCAGAGGACCATGGACGGCAGTCTGCCCTCATTCACCATGCCTCGCAAGATGCCGTTTGGGCCCACCAAGTCCTGGCCGTAGACGTGGTCCAGCGACATGGGCCGCATGCGCTCGGCCAGCGGCATGGCATCTTGGACTGCCTTGAGCTTCCGCGCCCGCTTGGTGGCAGACGGCGACTGTGGCTCGCTAGCTGGTGGGTGTGCGTCGGTAGCCTGATCAAACGATCGCTTTGTGCGTGGCGGCGGTGTTACGGCAGTCGCTACCGGTGGCGGTTGGGGTAGTTGTGGTGGTGGTGGTGGTGCTGGCGGTGACGAAGTTGGGTGTCCATTGTTCTTCAGCGTCGAGGTGGGAAGTTTGCGCGCGGCCGTGAAGAAGCTGTAGGCCTTGCCCAGGTTCGGGGCCGGTTGCGGTTCTTGGTCCAGCAGGAAATCCTTGCAGCCGCTGTCAATATGCTCGTTGATCCGGGCATCTTTGACTTGTTTTGTGCAGATTGGGCAATCGACCATGTCGGCGGGCATGGCGTCGCCTCTGGTCTCTTTCGTCTCTCTCTCGTGTCTCCATCCGCTTCACCGCACGCGACGCGACGATCACGGCTGGGGGGGGCGGCGACGCGACAACGTATAGTTTTGTAGGTACCGGCCGTGCTCCGGGCAAATCACAAGCCCCCCCACCGCTTGATGACGGCAGACGACGGGCGCAAGCACGCAATGCAGAAGAAAGCGGCTCTCGCAGCCCTGGAGCTAGGTAATTGATGACCTTGGAACCTCGCCTTGTAGGTACCTAGTCCATGGTTGAACGTGCCATGCGAGCAATCGTGCATCCCGCTCTTCGCAGTCTCAAAACACACACCAAGAGGCCAGCAGCGGCACTCAATTACGTCTACAGCTACAGCTACAGCTGCCCCGCCGCCGCCCGCTGCAGTAACCGCCCTCCTCTACGCGCCATGTCGGCAAGCACACGGAGAGAAGACCCCTTCAAGCCGGCCCAGAGAGTGGCAGGCCAGAAGCAGGATGTTTGGTATACCGGCTTTCATTCACATGCTTCCACCCGTGCCCGACTCACACAGCCAGGTCCATTGTCAACGAAGCTGCGGCCGCATCGCCTGTGCAGCCCATTGTCAACATGGGACAGGGCTTCTTTGGCTACAACCCGCCCCAGTTCGTCCTCGACGCCGCCAAAGCCGCGCTCGACCAAGTAGATTGCAACCAGTACTCGCCCACAAAGGGCCGTCCGCGGCTAAAGAAGGCCATTGCAGATGCCTATTCGCCCTTCTTCGGCCGCACCCTCGACCCCGACAGCGAGGTCACCATCACGACTGGCGCAAACGAGGGCATGCTCAGCGCCTTCATGGCCTTTCTCGAGCATGGCGACGAGGTCATTGTCTTTGAGCCCTTCTTCGACCAGTACATCAGCAACATCGAGATGCCTGGCGGCAAGGTCGTCTACGTGCCCATGCACCCGCCCAAGGACGGCGCAACAAAGACAACCTCGGCGGCAGAATGGTCCTTGGACATCAAAGAGCTCGAGGCTGCCATAACGCCAAAGACGCGCATGATTGTCCTCAACTCTCCCCACAACCCCATTGGCAAGGTCTTCTCAAAGGAGGAGCTGCAGCAGATTGCCGACATTTGCGTCAAACACAACATCATAATCCTCTCAGACGAAGTCTACGACCGCCTGTACTACGTGCCTTTTACCCGCGTAGCCACCCTCTCTCCGGAAGTAGCCAAACTCACCTTGACAGTAGGCTCCGGGGGCAAGAACTTCTACGCTACCGGATGGAGAGTAGGCTGGCTGATCGGACCCGAGCATCTCATCAAGTACGTTAGTGCTGCCCATACCCGCATCTGCTACAGTAGCGTGTCGCCCCTGCAGGAAGCAACGGCCATTGGTTTCGAGCAAGCCGATGCCCACAACTTCTGGGAAGAATCCAAGAGAGAGATGAAGGCCAAGATGGACAAATTCACTGCTGTGTTTGACGAGCTCAAGTTGCCCTACTCTGATCCAGAAGGTGGCTACTTCGTTCTGGTCAACATGTCCAAGGTGAGCCTGCCGGACGACTACGAATTCCCGCCTCATGTTGCAGAGCGCCCACGAGACTTCAAACTCAGTTGGTTCCTGATCAAGGAGGTCGGTGTTGCTGCAATTCCCCCGACCGAGTTCTTCACACCCGGCAACGCGCACATTGTGGAAGATTGGTTACGCTTCGCGGTTTGCAAGAATGATGACGTTCTCGAGAGGGCCATGGATAGGCTGAGAAGTCTGAAAAAGTACATAAAGGAATGAGTCATTTCCCCATGACGTGACGTAGAATTCACACTTCTAGTGCTAGACCCCATTGTCTCTGCAACTTTCATCAACCCCCTTTTCAACAAACACCGGCGATTAGCTTTTGGGCATGTCACAAACACCGTATCCCTTTACAAAACTCCTTGTTTCCACTTCTCTTACGCATCCTGCTCATAGGTCATGGCTCCCTGGTCTGACATGAAAAACCTTCCACATCTGCATACCAAGTTGGATGGAGTTGTCACGAGAATGCTAATGGGTTGGTGAGGTCATTAATTCATTTCATTGGAAACTACAATTCCATGCATTATTCATCTTCCGGGTATTCTTCCCTGTCCTGGAAGACAAGGAATTCTTCACCAACATCCTCTCCCACAATCTTTTGCCACACATCTCTAACATTGCCAAGCACCTGATCGTCAAATACGACGTCCATGGAGGAAGGTGGGAAACGAACAACGTTGGTGATACCAGATGGCAGAATCTCAGTCCCAGAACAAGGTTGCTGTCTGTACCTGGCTGACCAGAGTACCTTGGGAGGCGGTGTGACTTCGACAACAGAAAGCAGTGCATCAACCGCTTTCTGTAGCAATTCGAAGCCATCATCGTATGCCAATGTCGAAGCATATAAGACACCTAAGATATCGTCAGCCAAGTGAAAGCTGAAGAGTATGCGTTTACAGGATAGATGCAGTGCCATTGTGTCAGGTTGTCAGAGTTCTTGTCTTCAGTGAATTTCAGACAATGTAGATAAGTATTCGAATTCGGATCATCATAATAGAAGGAAGCGAAGGTAGAGTGAGTAAACTTACATTGACCAGGGGGACATTCGCCTGTGTCGCTCGAATGCACCAATATCTGAACTGGAAACTGATCGGTTGGCGACACCAGTGACAGCGAGCCAGGTGGAAATACCACGATAGCAGAGGCCGGTGCTGGCGCTTCTTCGCCTATGGGAGGGAACAGATGCGAAAGAGATGATGACACGATAGACATCGATCTGCAGTAGGTGTCCTCGGGCGTGGTCGATGAGCTTCCACCCACAATCCACTTCGTCGTGATTACTTCGCCATCTTTCAAGCGAACTTTTGTACCCTTCTCAGATACCTCGGGCACCATGTCATCGGAAGCTGCTACACCTTTTCCAAGGACATAGACACCTCCCCCCACAGCGCAGGCTCGGCAAGAAACCTGCGTAATCTCGGACAAGCCACCCCACTTTGGTATCACAGCTCCAAAACCATTACCGAAGACGCCGATCGATCGGAGATGTCTTGCGATTCTAGCAAGCGCGTACTCGGTTGTTGTCTGAGCGGAACCGTTGGGTGGCAGTGCAAGAGCCAGTAAGGGTTCTTGTAGACGTGCAGGAACCTTGAATTGTTCTGACAAGAATGTTGAGAAAGGCTGTTGTCGGTGCCTCTGCCAGACCTCGGTCTGCTCTTCGTATTCACCGATGAAGCGCAAGAACTTCATCAAAGAACGCTTTGCCTTGAAGTCCAGATCGTGATCCTGGAAGACATCCTCTCGGCTGTTCGGCACTTTGACTAACTTCCCGGGCTGTGATGAACCCTCGGAAGAGCTAGAGGCCTGGCTCGATGCATCTACTGAGTACACCCACCAACTCCCGACAGCGAGAAACTCAAGCTGGCGGTACACCCTCGACGAGACGAGGTGGCCGAGCAGAGATGAGCGAGCGTAAATGAGCTGGGGGCTCAGTGAAAGGCTGTAAGATCTCGAAAAGGACAATGCGCCGGGCGATGAGTCTGCGCCAGCCTCGGGCTTGGTGATGGCGACATCGGAGAAGGCAGTATTTTGTGAAACTTTGATGAGTCAGCGACAGCTATCATGACCTATGATTCTTGAGTTACCTTCTTTCATCCGCTGAGCCCATTCTTCAGCTTCTTGCAAGCTGAACGCAGCCTCGGTACCACCGTAGTAGTCATTCTCATCGATGTGAAGAATCTTCTTATCCGAGCGCGACAAGGCTCTTCAGGTGCTGCGTCAGTCAGACCGCGGCCACTACCCGGTCAACAAGCAAGCTACATACAGAGCTAGGAGAGATTGCTGTAGACCGGTGCCTACAATGAGCACCTCCCATTCGGTGTTGTCGAGAGTTTCCATGATGGAGCTGCAGGAAGATTTGGCCTGCCGGAAGAACTTGGCGGCTTGCCTTAGCGCGGATGACTAAGCGATGGCTTGCACAAAATCTGTTAGCCGCTGCTCGAGAACTTTCCTTCTCCACCGCGCACGTCGAGGGCATCCCGGCTTCATGTATGGCATGTCTGTAGGCAACCAGGTCTTCACTGATCTGGAAATGCGCGTGAGAGCAATATCTCGTCCGGTATCTACTGCTTTGGATTTCACCTGAATCAGCGGCTCGAATGTGGCGATACATCACAAGCTTTGGCCCAGTGGGTGCACGCAAACCTCACGGCCTGGTTTGATGTGTGAAGATAGGGACTGCCGTGCCGCGCGATGCGTTCCGTGACTCTGTTCCCATCACAAGAGCCGCATTGCATGCAGCGGAACGCATTTTGTGTTTGACTTAATTAGTCAGGCCACCTAAGTGTGCTTGCACGCACCCAAACCAAGAAGAGCAAACCCATATTTTACTAGATGCATACAGCGCGTCACAGGAACAGCTTGAATCAAGGGAATCGGAGGCCTTTCCATAGCTGCTCTACTGTATTGCCCTGTTTGGTTTTCTCCGGCTCTCTCAGCCCAGCCGGGGATGCCGCTGAAGAATTCCAGTGAAGTCTTTGGGTCGTCATCTGGTGCAGTCATGTACTTGGTGGCATTGACTCTGTCGTCATTCATCGCTGGCACAATGGGGTCGATGGTCTCCATATAATCACCGAATCGCAATTCGAATACATCGCCGGCTCTTGCACCACTGACAAAAAATTTGCTGGGCCAAGTTTCGATCTGCATTCATCACGACTACCCATGTTCTACCATAGGGCCATCATAACTTCTTGCACGCCCTCCTTGGAGGCTAGCCAACGGCCCAGTCCTCTCAAAAAGCCATCATTGAGGGACCATACGCTGTCTAGAATGGTGTTCCTGGAGAAGACACGCTCCTTGATCTATTTGGGCGTGCGGCCTGGAGAAGTCAAAGCCCCCGCTTGGCTTTCAAAAGTTCTTGAGTGTGCAGATAGATACTGCATTTCTTGCGGCGGTTTATGTTTCGCTCAAGGACTAACAGTCGCATTACCAAACCATTGACAGTCACTATCCGACTTATAGATACGTGTCATCCAGTGGCATACATTTTCAATCCACATGATTCATATCTTTGCGTGGCTTTGATCGCCCCACTGTGCTTAATTATCAAAATCTCAGCCTCTCGCCTCGCCATCATCTTCACGTCTTGCGATATCTTCCTCCTTGTCCCACACCTTGTGTCCTGCAATCCATGTTTGGAGCACTTCACCCTGCTCACTTAGCACAGTCAAATCCGCTCGCCTACCCTGCTTCAGTATACCCCTTCCGCCTTCTCCGTCAATCCCCATGAAAGCTGCCACATTTTCAGTAACAGTGCTTACTGCCTCTGCAATCCCACACCCAGACCAGCTCATTAGATTCCTCACACTTTCCTGGAGTGGGATGCAACCACCAATTAATGTATCGCTATCTGCAATCGTGGCTCGTGTGCCATTTTTGACCTGTCGGAATGGAATTTGCGAATGGCCAGGGTAGGTACCGTCCTTCAGAGATGCCAATTCAATGCTGTCAGTGATGATTATCGAACGCCTGGGATTTGACCGATGGAGCAGGGAAACAGTGCTGGGGTGGAGATGTTCTCCGTCTGCAATGATGGTATACCATGGCGGTGTAACCTTGCCTGTCTCGGGTAACGAGACTAAACCTGCCAGCCCAGGCGCTCTTGAGGACCAGCTTGGCATTGCATTCAAGGTATGGGTCAAAGCACTGGCTCCAGCGCCCAGTCCGCTTAGCCCCTCCTCGTACGTCGCTGTAGAATGGCCCATGGCAACCTTGATTCCCTGCAAAGTCAATGACTTGATAAGCGCTGTAGAGTCGGGTAGTTCTGGAGCAAGAGTGACGAGCTTGATGGTGGACTGCAAGTTTGCGGACCCGAAAATAGCTGAAGGTGAGGCCGAGCACGGGTGGAATAGGGAGCTGTTGTGAGCGCCCTTCTTCGTTGGGTGGAGGTAGGGACCTTCGGTGTGGGCACCCAAGAGCGAAGCCGAAGAAGGCACTTCACGAGGGGCTAGGGAAGGGAGGATCTGGCAGCGCATTAGCGAGCCTGTCCACTTGCCGCACACTCGACATCGATGCATGTACAGTACAAAGATTGACGCAATACTCGAAACACGGGCCGTTGTCTCACCTTTTGGAACTCTTCACTCGTGACAGTAGGTACAGTCGCCCAAAACCCCGTCACACCCTGGGTGGTGTAGTAGCTTGCGATGGCGTCTATCTTGGCCCCATAGCTCTTCTCGTCGTCATAATGCGTGAAATGAAACCCATTAGCACCGTTTGTGTGCAGCTCCAGAAATCCAGGGGCTATGATAGTGTCTTCTAAATCAACTGCCTCACCCCCAATGTATCCGTCTCTTTTGAGGATGAGCCCCGTCTCGTCGGAAATGACGAGATGGTCCTCGACAAGCTCGCCATTGAGAATGTAACGGCAGTTTGTGAAGAGCGTGAACCAGCCGGACATTGCAAAGCCTGGCCACTAGAGGGGATTACGATACTAGAGAGCCAAACATCTTGGGAGCTGATGGCGGGGATGCTCGTGTGCCAAGGCCTGGACCAGATGGGGAAGACGGATGCCCCACCACCAAATGCTGATTGGGGGAATGCGGCTCCGGGCTACGTCATAGGACGATCGCGACGGCACCTCACGATGTGTCGGCCAGGATGTTTGTCGAGATTCAGCCACAGTGGAGATTTGGACAGCTTTTGGCGGCTGGTCATGGATACACACATGCTGTGTGAGGCGCCACATGCACACGTACGCGTCGTGCCCAAGAGGCGGGCTATCCATCATGCCAGGAACAGTCGCACTTACTCTACGTCATTGACCACAATCGGCAACGTCCAGCCCCGCGCGCAGCCTCTCTTTCAAGCTCAGATTCCCTGCTTTAGCCTCCAGTGGAGACATGCCTGCTACGCTCTGCTGTCCTTGTTTTAGGCTCGCTCCTTTGCTTTCTACAATCCACCCTGCAGTTGCTGTGTGAGACTTGTCGCCTGTCCATGGGATCCGTCTGAGCGGCTATACAGAGGGAGAACAGCACAACATGGAGCCGCAACAACAGCAGCAGCATGCTCCGGGTGGGCACTACTCGGGCCACAATCCAATTCCTACCATCCGCCAGTTTGTTGACAACCTGGACAAGGACAAGAGGGCACGTGACCAACAACTAGACGAGGAAGCCGCCCACAATCAGCAGCTGCCCACCGAGGACGCGAAGCCGCATCGCCAGACCGAGCGACAAGTAAAGGGCACAGAGAAGACCGTGACAGACCCAACGACGGGCAGGGAAGTGGTCATCGCCGACGTCAACAAGGACATGATCAATGAGGTGGAGAATCCCCATATCGTTGTACCCAACGCGAACCTGGACAAAGAGACCGTTCGTTTCCCCAAGTCCCCCCCCCCCCCTCTCCCGGCTCAATACTGATAGTATCTTCTAGCCTATAAAGACAGATCCCTCGCAGTCGCTCGGAGACTACAAATACAATCAGGATGTTACGGCACCTCCAGACCCGGTTGCTGAAGGCACCACTACCGATGTGCCCATTCATGGGGAGAAGACCAATGTTCTCTTCCATCCGACTCCTTCCGTCAGTTATGAGCCCATGTTTGCGGCCTTGGAGACGCGCGCCAACTTGCTGTGTGCAGGAATACTTGTTGCCACAGTTGTTGTTGGCAAGGTGTTTGGCGGTGCCCTCAAGGGCCTCATACCATTAGGCATGTGCCTAGCTTCTGGTGTCTATCTCTGGATGAAGGAAGTGATTCGCAGTGGAAGGGAGGTTGAGTGGGACAGCGAGAAAGTGCGGGGCCAGATGGTATGCACTCTAGCCTGAGTAATTGAACGGAAATGCACTAATCTTTTGGATAGGCCTCTCTGAATCTACTACCAGAGTCAGTAGAATGGATGAACACTCTACTTAGTATCGTTTGGGGCCTCATCAACCCTGAAATGTTCTCTGGTGTCGCGGATACACTCGAGGACGTCATGCAAGCATCTGTGCCTGGAATAATCGAGAATGTCCGTGTCGCCGAGATCAACCAGGGAAGCAATCCGTTGCGCATTCTTAGCTTGCGAGCGCTTCCAGACTCCCATATGGGCGACATGAAGCAATCGATCCACGAAGAAAACAAGAGAACAAAAGACCCTCAAGAGGCCGCCGCGGACGAAGAAGGCGGTGACTACTACAACTTGGAGATCTCTTTCGCCTACCATGCCAGCCCTAGCGGCAAGCGAGTATCTGAAAGGGCGCGTAACATGCACATGCAACTGGTCTTCTACCTGGGCATCAAGGGTCTCTTCGGTGTCCCATTGCCCATCTTTGTCGAATTGCAAGGCTTAGTCGGCACTGTGCGCCTCCGCTTGAACATGACTCCCGAACCACCCTTTCTAAAAACCTTGACCTTCACCCTTATGGGCGCTCCGCAAGTGACTGCTGGTTGTACGCCTATGGTCGAGAAAGGGGTGAACATTTTGAACTTGCCGCTCATCAGCAATTTTGTCAACTACGCCATCAAGGCAGCAGCAAGCAGTATGTAAATTCCGATTCACTGTGATGCCCTTGAAGCATCTTGGGGTTTGCTAACAACCATCACAGTGTACGTTGCGCCCAAGTCCATGTCCATCGATATGCGAGCCATTCTTCAAGGTGACTCCGTCCAAAAGGATACCGAGGCTCTTGGTGTCCTCTGGATCCGTATTCATCGCGCTGTCGGATTGAGCAAGCAAGACCGACGTGGGTCCAAGCATGGCGGTAGCGACCCCTACATCACCATTGCCTTTTCAAAATATGGAAAGCCTATGTACTGCACTCGAGTTATTACAGACGATCTCAATCCCATCTGGGAGGAAACAGCAGCTGTTCTCGTCGGCCCAGAGCTAATCAAAGCAAACGAAAACCTCAGTGTCGAGCTTTGGGACAGCGATAGACATTCCGCCGACGATATTGTTGGCAAAGTCGAGATATCCATGCAAAAGATGATTCAGCATCCGGGAAAGATGTATCCACAGACGTCCAAGTTGGCCGGTATGGAGGCTGATAGCGAAATGCCCGGAGAGCTTCACTGGGAAGTTGGCTACTTCAGCAAACCCAAGTTCAGGAAAGAGATGCGAACTGATGGCAAGAACAAAGCCCTTCCAGACGAATTGAAAGACCATCCGGCATTGCAAGACGAAAAGGGCGTGATAAACTCAGAGGAGGACGATGCAGTCATGCATACTCCGCCTGATCCTCTTTGGCCAAGCGGAATTTGCAGTGTCATTGTACATCAAATTGTGAACTTGGAGCTCGAAAACATCAAGGGTAGTGAAGATCCCAAAGGCCGCGAGTATGAGCCCGCCAAACCTTACGGTGAGGGTAAAGAAGAGGTGGGTGGAAACCTTCCTACAAGCTATTGCACCATCTTGTTCAATGACGAGCTTGTCTACCGGACGCGTGCGAAAGCAGTCTCGTCGCAGCCAATCTTCAATGCGGGCACTGAACGCTTCATCCGCGACTGGCGATCAGCTATCATCACAATCACCGCACGAGATCAGCGAAACCGGGAACATGACCCTATTCTGGGTGTGGTTCCTCTAAAGCTTTCTGATATCCTTGAGACGTCCTCTCAAGTCACACGCTGGTATCCGCTCGACGGCGGTATCGGTTTCGGTCGCATACGTATTTCTCTTCTGTTTCGCAGCATCGAGACCCGCCTGCCTCCTCAGATGCTTGGCTGGGATATTGGCACTTTCGAGTTCAGATGTCAGCGCATTCTGGCTGTGGGATACGCACATCATCCCAAGCTCCGCATGCGGACTGGTGGCAGCACTGGTAAGATCAGTCGCAATGCTGCGCACAAGCTCTCCGAAGGCGATGGTTACTACTGGGATCTAGAGGAAAACAACGGGAGAAACAACGTCCGCTTACCGGTCAAGCACCGTTACCGGTCCCCAATCGTTTTCGAATTCCACATCGCCAACCATCGGAAGGCGGACGCTTATGCCGTGATCTGGTTGCAGCACTTCATCGACAATGAAGATGCAGATATCAACATCCCGATTTGGAAGACGGCTGCCCCTGCCCGCATTACGCAAAACTACATCACCGAGGAAAATTGTCACAAAGAGCCTGGTCTGGAAGATCTCCAGGAAGTTGGTCGCCTTCAGTTCCGTGCACGATTCAAGGCTGGTACGGACGACTCCCACGCCGCCTTTGTAACCGACAATGACACACGTGAAACCTATGAGACCTGGGAAGCCTGTGTCACCGAAGGTGTACGTAACCACAAGGTTGAGAAAGAGCTGCCAGACCGTGTGCAAGAGTTGCACGAAAAGTCATTAATCGCAGGTCGTGATATACTCAAGAATGCAAACGAAGAGGAAAAGCGGAGGTGGCTTGCGAAAGACGGACAAGACTGGTCTGGTGCCTTTGGAGACAATCCCAAGGCCTACATGAATACCAGACGCCAGAAGAGACGGGAGCCTGGGGTTGAGGAACCTCTCCACGACCGCCATCATCCATCTGACAACGAGGATAATGACGACTCTGACGACGACTACGGCGAACGGGACTCGTCATCCGATATCGGGGTTGAGGATGCTGAGACGGTCGGCAACGCAAAAGCTATGAGTGGCGGTTCGGGTGGAGGCAAGCAAAGCAAAGCAAACGGCCAGATTAAAACACAAAAGACGGATTTGTCGCCCACGGATGACCATCAGCCTCGGCAGTCGGAATCCACAGCCCGTACGAGCACCACGAGCGGGACAGACGATAGCTCGTCGAGCAGGGACGTCAACAAGCAGAACAAGAGGGCGGAAGAGAGGAAGCATCGAGGATTGATGCAATGGAAGCCAGCGCGGAACGTCAAGTTTGCAAAGGACGAAGCCAAGATTGGGCTGTCTAAGCTCAAGAAGAGGGTTACTGGAGGATTGGATGGAAGACAGCCTGGTGTTGAGACTGGTGAGTTGGGCGCAAGAGATTAGTGTGATGAAGTTCTATGCTAATGAAAATGACAGAAACTGGCTGATTGCGCACTCGTGTACGAGACATGTTGTGCCTCGCTGGCAGCGAAATCATCTAGGCTTCGTTAGAGTGGGATTGGCCGACCCCTGTCTAATCCAACATTGGGTCGCGGACTACAGATATCCGGGTTTTTCTTTTAATGGTATTAATGTACAAATTGCTTTTGAGTATTTCGGTTGGGTACAACTATTGGAGTTTTGGCGAAAATTCGTGTCGTGTCCCCAAGCTTAGTGCTTCTTCTTCCCCTTGCAGGCCTTGCAAAGTTAGGCAGAGTCAAGGCGCCGGGAATCATTGATAGTGATTACAAGGGAAAAATAATGAACATGGAGATTGCAATTCACGGTGGGGTTGAGATGATGAGGACATGTTGATTTGAGCATGTGTCGATTAATACGTTTGTTCTTCGGATGGGGCTGGGGGGTAGGGACATGTTGTTCAAGTATAGCAAGCATAGGTAGCAGCAGTAGCAGTAGCAGAAGCAGAAGCAGAAGCAGGTGTGATGAGCACAGACGATGCGCCAGAGCTTTCGTCACGATTGGCGACCCAGTGTCTGTGAATCGCATCGGTCACGACGTAAGCACGACCCCAAGTCGAGGACGCACAGACCAGACTGTTCACCCTCGTCTGCCTTGCTCCGCTCGCTGCTAGCCTGAAGAACAAGCAACAAAAAGCACAGGTCAGTCTATTAAAGTATTCTAGCTTGTTGACCGTGTTGTATCCACTGGTTTCGGCCCTCCTTCCAGGATGGTGGGCGTCCAAGGCACAAAAAAAAACATCTTTCATGTCGCTTTCTCACATTTCAGGCTGTGAGAGATTGTGGCTTATGAGCCAAATATATCGCGCCCCAACAAGCGCGGGCGCGTAGCTCTCGAAGACGATTTGGGGGAAATGACGTTGATGTACAGAGTTGGGAACCAGGTTGCTACTGTGCCACATGGGACGGGCGCTTGGGGGCAAGGATGACGGGACCGTTTTTACGCCTTGCACTCCTGCCTGATTCTGCGAGGCTTGTGCGTTTTGCAACTGAGACATACGAGACTGACGACCGTCGGTCTCGGCGAGTT
>Ga0265780_10007008_pt1 | contig 13913 bp, 20 predicted proteins | sample P1T30metagenome_FD_192432 | JGI IMG/M metagenome (GOLD analysis project Ga0265780, IMG submission 192432) | Plant litter microbial communities from East Loma Ridge, Irvine, California - P1 T30 | ecosystem: Environmental > Terrestrial > Plant litter > Unclassified | place: USA: California... | reverse complement strand
TGAACAGGTATTCTTGAATAGGGAAGCGCCACCTCACCCACTAAAAACAACACGAGATCATCCTATTGGTGGACGCTTATCCCTAGCAACGGCTCTAGCATAACCCGGAATATGGGCGCGCCACCAGTCTGGGCTAAAACAAATAAATGGGCCGTATTGGTTAACGCTTATTCCTAGCTCGTTCCATTTTATTGTCAATGTCGTATCCTGCCAGATATGACAGCTACCTAAGCTTGGCACTGCGGTTGCCTTGCCATGCCTTGCCTTGCCTTGCCTTGCCTTATATGCAGATTTACTAAGGTAAACTTAAAGAAATAAGCGATTTGAACACTTAACCTTCCATATTATAGATGGATGCTCTACCAATTGAGCTAATTTCTATTTTTTTTTATAAACTATTATAAGTCATAATGTTACTATCCATATATAACGAATATTACCTTTTTCATAACAAGTAAATGATAATCTAACCGTTATCTATAGTTAACTGTTTAAGTTTTCTACTTGTTATACTTTATATAATAATATTTGGAATAAATAACTGAAAATTAAAATTCATAATAGTTACACCTTTTTATTCACCTACGTTCACTCATCTTCCATATTTCATACTAAAATATGTTTTACCTGAAGGAGATCTACCGTTGAAGTTATTTTTATGAATATATATGTCATAAAAAGGCTCTATTACTCCTAATTTGTTTCAGCTACCACCATGCATAGGATCATGCTTCACAATAACATTACCATTAGAAAGTTTTTCAAATGTAAGATACACTAAAGGTTCAGCATCATACAATAATGGCTTTTTACTACCTAAAACAAAAAGCACTAGTATAGACAGTGTTGCTATAAACACTGCTTCTAAAAGATACTAAAGATAGAGATACAGATAGCGCTAATATAATAATAGAATTATTAATATACGAATTAAATAAAAGATAAATGATTAACCCTATTAATATATATAATGCATAAGATGTTATTACTCCAGTATTTAATCTAGCAATGTTATTACTTATATTTAATAGTCCTTTCTCTAACCCATAAGGTCCTAAATATTCTACTGATCCTTTATCTATAACTTTAGTAGTCTGTCCACCAAGTTTTAGTATAATACCAGTAATGTATCTGTTATAAAATAGCTCTATTAAGAAACGTTGATTAAAGAAACTAAATAGGTTGTAACCTACTCTAGATAATTTAAAATAAATAAGTATTGTAGATAAGTATTCAGACAACACTATAGCGATTACACTTAATGAAATAGTAAATAGTAAAGGTAATAACTTAAATAGAGTTGGTACTCCAAATTCAGTATCTAACATTATTTCATGAGAAGGATGTATAAATATAGCATTATCTGAAAAGAATCCTGAACCCAATCCTATAAACATATCCTTTGTAATAAATCCAAAGAATATAGAGAATACAGCTAAAATCATTAAAGGTGCACTCATAAAGATGTCACCTTCATGTGCTTTTTTATAATTGATTAAAGGTCCATTAGGATTCGTTAAGAATGTTAAATACAGTACTTTTACAGAATATAATGTAGTAAACATTGCTCCTATTGTAGCTATTATGTAAACAACAGTACTAGAGAAATAATATTGACCATAAGCAGATTCAAGTATAAAATCTTTAGAATAGAACCCTGTCATAAAAGGAAAGGCTACTAAACTTAAAGAAGCTATAAGCATTACAGAATAAGTAAGTGGTAAATATGGTCTTAACCCACCATATTTTCTAAAATCTTGGTTGTCAGCTACAGCATGGATTACTGCTCCAGCTCCTAAGAATAAAAGTGCTTTATAGACTTTAAATAAATCTTAGCCCGGCGAACTAGCACAATCACTTGTTTCGATGATACGTGTCCGCTTAATTTGGTTTTTCTAGTAATTTCGAATATTCGAAATTACGTCGAAAAAAAAAATAAGGGCTAAGATTTAGGGTTATCAGGTAAATTAGCAAGCTGTTCTCTATTGAGTTGAAATGTTGCACCTTGTTTAATTACAGCTCCTGGAAAATGATCAATAAAGATGTCTTCATTTATGTACTTGATACCATCCTTTGTAACAGTATTATTATTTCTATTTCGTCTTACTGTTCCCCGATCACCGGCTTGAGAATTATTGGAAAAATATTTTGCCAATCCTGTAAAGGTATCAACTGCAAAAAATCCCGAAGCTTTTTTCGTCAATCCGGGTAGATACTCAGGATGTTTACAAAAATAAAATTTACCTAACTCAGTGCTAATTCCACCTGGTTTAACCAAATTAAAATATCTTCCTATTCTATTATCCTGCTTTTACATTGTTGTCTGGTATATATTTTTCAAGTTTAACTACACGAGCCCATTCTCCAAAGTATTAGGCAAACCTAAAGCTTTGTTTGGTCTGTCCAAACCCTTGTAGTATTTTAGCACCCCCTTGACTTAAGGGAAATGCATAATTAATATTATATTATTGTTGAACCATATTATCGTACGTAATAATAGGTGCCCATTTAATAGATGAAACATTTCCGTTGGCCATTACTCAATCATGCAAATGAGATCTTAATCGATTACCATAAAAACTGTTCATATGGTCATTAAGACGACTTCGTAAAGATATGGCAGAACCTATTCCATATTTACCAGTTTTTTGTGCACAAAACAGTAAACACCTGAACAATCTCCATCTATTACTTTTTGAGATCTAAGGGGTAAATCATACATAATATTAGGTTTTATTGTTTTTAAACTTAACTGCATATTGAATCTAAATAATTTATTAAAGTTGTTACTTAAAAACTCAAATAATAAGTTATCTCCTTTAAAACCAGAATTATTATTTTCAGGTAAAAGATTCATCATATTAATTAAATCATGTGAAGCTTTTATACCTTTTGATGTTAAGAACAAAGGTAAATTTAATTTATTTTGATCATGTATATGATATATAACATTACTTAATAACACCCCACCTCTAGACTTGTCATTTAGTATTGTATAAAAAGAAAAATGGATTTTAGAATTAATACTATGTTTTTTACCCTTTTCCCCTTTATATCCAATGGTATTAATAATAGGTGTAATGAATAATGAACTTGAACTTATATTAAATAAATCATAATCTATAAACTCAAATAGAGTATAAAGACATAAAATTTTTAATAAACCTCCAGCAACCAATGTAAAGTTGCAGACAATATAGGCGTTAATTTAATTTTAACTATAAAATATTACCTTCGCCATGGCTATATATTACTTATTTACCTTTACCGGATTATTATTCCAAAAGGAGCCTATCCAGTAGCTAGTAGTAAAAATAAGGACGGACAGAAAAATCCACCTAGTAATTGATTAAAGCAGCAAAGCACTGCTTTATTTATAGCGCTAAGGAAATATATTATAATTACTTGCAACATATCACTATGTTGTTTAGACCATATCATAATATAGAATCATCATAGAAAAAAACGTAATTATCTACGAGGCTACCTATATTTAAGGGAAGCACTTAATAGCTGTTTTTAATAAAACTACGTCTAATATTTTTAACGTATGGTCGTTGAGGGTCTATGTATTTATATTATACATATCTTCCCTGCTGATTGTCTCTAAATTTTAGTACTAGCTTGCCATATAACTAGATAAAACTTTAGAGGTATCCCAGCATATAGTCAAATTTTACATGCGCCCTATAAATTCGACGCATGGTTCACCAAATGAAATAAAGCAATATTATAAGAAGATAAACCTACAGCTATAACCATCATTCCAAGCTGGCTCATTGTAGAATAAGCAATAACTTTTTTAATATCTTGTTGGAATAATCCTATTAAAGAACTAAATACAGTTGTAATTGCACCTAATCATAAACATAACATTAGCACTGTTGAACTATATTCTATTAAAGGAGATGAACGCATTAATAGATATACTCCTGCAGTAACCATTGTGGCAGCGTGTATTAGTGCACTAACGGGTGTAGGACCTTCCCGAAGCTCACGGTGTATAAGAGTAACATCTGTATATTTACTTAACTCCGATTACACCGGTCAAATAAAATAGAGCTCCCGACTGTACATTCAGCATCATTTCAGACACCCCGTGGTGACCCAGTCTGTCGCGATATATTAAAATACCGACGGTCTTTGTGTAACACATTAACCGTTTTCACCTCAGTAGCTTTTAAGTCCAGAAGTGTCTGGATTCTCCATACGTACTAAGTATATTAGGTTTAATCCTTACTATACTTATAGTATGGTTCTATGGTCAAACTCACCTATAACTATTTAAACTAATTAAAGGTTATTTACCATTTGCGACTTTTGTAAGGGTATCGCCATAGGTAATCATACGTGAAGCAATAAAAATTGGACTATATCTTTAAATAGCAAAAATAAATTGACTATTTACTTTGAGTGTCTAAATAAACTAAATTACCGTTAAGGGTAATAAAAACAACCATTACTAAAAAAGTTGTTTGTTTTGCTTATCCAGGAGTAAAAACTCAGTCTCTGAGGGCTATTTAAATAAATTTAATTTTACAAATTTAAAGCTGAATCCTACTGCTGTACTAAGCATATTAGGCAATCCTATAATATTAGGCAATCATATAATATTATTATTATACATAAAGAGTAAATTTCATTATATTCTTTTATGATGTGGACTCAATAAATTTATAAAGCTTGCTTTCTTTTTTATTTCATTATAGTCAGTTATTACTAAAGATGGTTTATTTTTCCGGCCATTATATATTTCCATTCACTTTGCAAAAGATTGAGCCTTTGCACTTCTTAATTCGAAGATAGTTAAATACTCAATAAGAAGGTCTAATTTTAAATAATTTATAACAATTCTATCGTGTCCTTTTAACTTTTCAGTATAACCGTTAATTAATTTACTCATAAAAATAAACTCTGACTCAGCATCTTTCTGTGCTAATACAAATCTTTGAATGATCTTAGTTTTAGACACTGAAACCATAAAACTACCTTCTGCGTCAATAAATCCAGCGAGTCAGGCATTAATTAAAGAAGGTTGAAAATGAAAATCTTTAATTTCAATGCTTAATTTATTTTTAAGATTATAATTATAAACCCACCTTTCGAACTGAACTTGTTTTTTTTTAAGAAAAATATTACCATTAAATATTTCTATTAAAGTAAGTATATCTTGTTTAGCTTTTACTATGAAAATAGCACTATCTTTACTTTCATATACATTACCCATATTTAATTCAGTTTTTATTATATAAAGTAGAGGTAAATCTATTTTATGTAAATGAATAGAAAATATAGTTTTACCACTGCTAATTAAAAATGAACCATCTCCTTCGGAAAATCCTATAAATCATTCTAAAAATGATGGATTAAATTTATTTATTACCTGCTGATTGGTTCCTTGTCTTTGAGATTTTTCCGGGCTATTTTCTATTAATAAGCCTATTGCGGACTCTAAAGCATTTGAAACTTTTCCAGCACATATCAAAGTGCGTAAAAAACCTGAATCTCATCTAGGGTTTTTAAGGGCCTTCATTCGACCTACTTGAGAACTTTTAGCCATAGCTCCAATTAATAAACATATACCTACAATAGTTACAACATTTTCATTCATATAGGGAGCTAATGAGAATACAGTTGCATAATCTAAATTACCAAATGCTCATAATATAGCAAACATCCCTATAGTTAAGAAACAATCACCTACTCTATTTGTTAAAAATGCTGAAAGAGAACTTTGATTAGCTGCTATTCTAGTAAATCAGAAACAAACTAAAAGATAAGAACAAACTCCAACACCCTCTCACAGGTTTTCAGTTAAAAACTATTGCATATTTTTTTTTTGTAGTAAAGTTTTAATTGGTTATATCCCTAATTTATATAACATTTCAGCTATAAAATACGGTTTTACTAATACTATAAATTTATCCATACTTTTTTTACTTATTCTAATCCTATAACTTTGAACACCACTGCTACTAATACGTTTATTCAAATTAGCTCTTATTCCAAAGTTTTCATGCAATGCACTTATTAGAAGTTCTTGTTCCTCCAGCTTTTTTTTTTAATTATATAAATTAAAAAAGCAGGTGAAACTTTCCGTGCATAACATAACTGTGCCTTGATATAAAAACCCATCTCCCATAATTAAGTGAGCTAACCCTCTGGGTGTTAGTAAGTCTTGTATACTTAAAGGAATTACTTTTTTTTATCTTTGTAAAATAAATTATTATATTCATTTAAGCAAGGAAAGCTTAATGTTCTAACATATATAGATTTATATATTTTACCTGTTCTAGGATCAGCTTTTCTTACAACTATTACAGGCTTCATGTCTATTAAATCGCCAAATAAAGCGTATAAACTAAATACATATGACTTTTGGTTAGGGTAAGTATGATCTATTCTAAGTCTAGTATTATAAGTAGATCTACCTTTTTCCAAATGGCCATCTGCTAACATAATACCTATTACTGATTCCTTTTGCTCCTGTGTTAGTTAATACTCTTTTTTGTACTGTTTAGAGTATTTACTGGTTTCAGGTATTTTACTATAAAATCTTTTAAATAGACATAAAGGATAAGTGATATAGTATATATAAGAGGTGTAGTGTGGATATAAAAAATAGTATGAGTAAAAAATGATAATACTAACCAAATAAAAACCATTATGCAATAGTTTTATAACAAAAACTTGGACTATATCTTTACCCCTATATCCTGTTTGTTTCCCAGCAAAGCAGCCCGAGTCTTCTTTTCTTCGAAAAAAAGACGGGAGGGCTAATTTTTTTTTTCTAGTTCCAGAGGGGGACTGACCTTTAGGTCTGGCCCCTCAAAAGGACCATCCCAAAGGATAATAATCTCGAATATTCGAAGTTACATTGAAAAATGTAACCGTAAGCTTGTGGGAAGAAACTATTTTCTATAGATATAGTAGGGTATTCCACGTATAGTCTCTGAGGATTTTACTAAGACGAATTGTCCTTTTATTTCCTGCTGATTATTATAAGCAAAGGGCTTATAGTTTCCAGCATATAGTGGAATAATAATTTATGAACTTAAATACATAAACGGCCGAGAATGGACCAACAAACATTAATAAGTAGTTATTTGCTGTAACTAATATTACCATCATAAATGTGAATAAGCTTAAATAACTAAAGAACCGCTGGTTATGCATAAAATCAAATTTATCTTGTAATTGGTTTACTAAGTTTTTAAACCGAATTGTTTAGATGGGTTTTGATATAGGAGTTTCAACCTTTTTGCATATTGAAACCGAGTTTTAAGTCTCTATTCCTTTCGGAACCCTGTAGAATACACCTTAAATTCATTAAATGTAATTTAATGTATCAACTGCCGTCTACTCGTTGCTCTTTTACAATAATACTGTTTAGCACTGCTGATTTAGATCCGCGATAGTCCATTTTGTTTTCACGCATCTTAAGGGTTGTTACCATACCTGAGTAATTACTTCAGCCGCACATAGTTTTTCAACTATGGTTTGGTACCTTAAGCTTTAGGAGTTTCCCGGAATTTGACAGTTTGCCCCCATAGACACGTTTTCCCTATATTTCATTTTAGTAATTTATCTATAATAATCATAAAATAAAATAAAACGCGACCCAGAGGGTCATGACTCATATAACCTATTGAATATATATGTACTAAAGAAGAAACGATTAGTACAGGTATAAGCATAGAAACTGTTAGTGAATCAAAATTAAATCCTCAAGATACATTTAATGATTCAGAGTCAATTCATCTGAATACCTCTATAGATACAGGTATGTTGTTTAATCCAACTTCAAAGAAAGCGAATACAGCCAACACTGTTGTTGTTACAACAGCTGTACATGTAATCAATTGTGCTCCTGATACTCCGATTTTTCTACCAAAAAAACCAGAAGCTATTGATCCTAATAGTGGTAAAATTATAATAGCTAGATACATTATTTAAATTCAATACTAATACTTCCTCTTCGTATTCTCCTTTTTCCGTAGGAATAAGATCCCCTTAGGAAGGCTAGGATATCACCATAATCTTTTAATTATGCCTGACTATATCTTAAGCAAATAGTTATATAACCATAACTATAAACCAACCTTCGTTTAGTCGATGAACTATGCACCAATATTATTATATAGGTGTCTAGCTGCGGATGATCTATTTTATTTCTTCATACAAACCGTTTTTACCATACAACGAGTCATTACCTGTTCCATTAATCATATTACTATATTAATTTGGTAGATTTGTTTTTAAGATTTCCCCGCACTTTTAAGATTTCGCCTTAATAAGACTAGGTAAAGGTTTGCTCTACCTTTTTTGATCTATTTTCTCTCAAACCCTTAATCATCACCATTATTTTTAGGATTAATACCCATTTTGTCTTTTAATAGTAATATTTCTTTTAAACCCTTTTCTTTTAAATGCTCTTTGTTTTTAACCATTAAAGCAGCCCTTTTAAAATAACAATAATTTTCGTACTTTTATCCTGCAATAGGATGTTTTTCAAAAAAAGGTACTACATGATTAATAATATCGTTAATTCTTGTAACTACAAACTCAGCTATATAACGTTTTTCATATCTAACTACATACCCGCATTTAAAAAAGTTTAGAAAACTCTCTAATAAAGCTACGTCTCTTAAATCTTGAGCAATAAAAAAGCGTAATGAGGCATATATACTGCCTGTTGTTTTAGATTTATTCATAGCAATATAAAAATTAGATTCTCCCGCACTGGCGGTTGATAATCCAGCTATTCACTGTTTAGAGTGCACAAGTATGTTATAGTTAATTACTATTTCTTCTCTTATAACAGGTATAGTATTAGGAAAACCTTTTTTAGTTTATCAGATAAACCTCAATTCATAGATGCCCTTGTATTAATTATTTTCTGTATTCCTTTAAATTAGTATGCTGTTTTTCTAACATTAAGTTAACAACATTTTTAAAAAGCACATAATCTGAATAGATTTTTTTTAGTTAATAAAGTATAATTATCAAAGTGCGGTATAATCACATTAGTTATATCCTTAAGAGCATGAACCCTAAATTCCACAGTATAATTATTATTGGGATTGGATACAAGTCCTATACCTCCAAAATATTCCTGTGTTTTCAATACTAAAGATCTATCTTTTTCATGCATTTTTAGTTGAACTCTAGCCTGCACATTCATCCAGTTTTATATCTAGGATTATTTAACATTGCAATTAGAAAAGAAGATTCAGCATCAAAAATTCCAGTTATGAATAAGGGATCTAAAGAATTTTTAGAGTTAAAAGACTTAGATGTAGAATAATTTCTTATTTCTAGTCTCCTTATGGGCCTTGCCCTGTTACAGGGCAAGCCTGCGAGATCTAATGGTATACTATTAAGAGCTTTAATGGGTGATCTAGGTTGACTAAAGTATAGATGGAGTGATTTAAAAGAGATAAATCTATAAAAAGCTACTAAAATACCTAGACCTATAGCGGATTCCGCTCCAGCTATAGCTATGATATAAATAGCATATGTTTGACCTAATATATCATCAAAGCTAAGTGAACTAACCAATACTAAAAATGTAATAGCTAATAGCATTATTTCTATAGAAATAAGCATAAGTATAATGTTTTTTCTATTTAAAACAAAACCTAAAATTCCAATTGTAAATAAAATTAGTGATAAATTCATTGTATAAAAAAAATAAAGAATATCTGTGTACTAAAAGTAATTAATTATCTAAGACCCTATGTTATATTAGGGTATTAAACAGTATTATTTTGCAAAAAAAAATCATCACCTATGTATTAAGTATACATGTTTAATACATTACTATTTTATTTTATATGAATAGTATAATTTTACTAAGATAAATAAGTTTATCTATAATTGTTTCTTTTTTTTGTAATTTAATTCATTTCTTTAATATATAACGTTGTGTGTGGGTATTTTATATAATCTAAGATATCTTTTTTCTTACATTAACTAATAAATATCTTACTACATTATCCATTATTGAAAAATCAATTTCTAAGAACATAATATGCATTATTTATAGGTGCACCTAAGACACCTGCACTTTCTAGAAAATAAGTTTCATGACCATGTCTATGTCCGTTAAATTTGTCCCTTATAATAGCGTATCTATGACCTTCATCAGCCATTTCTATAGCTTTTTTTTTATCATCTGCTATATGTTCATAGAATACTTGAGCTAATTCCATTTTTTTACTATAACCTGTTTTAGCAGCATCTCTAATAAGGGCATTTGCAACAACTTCTAGTTTCTTCTTTCCTATTAAAGGTGTTAAGTCCCCTGAAAAGAACCTATTGGCTCTACGCATCAAGATATGTTGATTTGACTGCATAGCTGCGGATATGTTAGGCATAGTGGCATACTCTTGTGCAATAGTTGTAATAAACACAAAACCAGTTAATAAAGGTGATGTAATAACAACTACCAATGGTAAAACTAAAAATATAACTATAGCTAATAAATCAAAAGCTATAGATCTATCTAATAAATTAGATAAATGAGAATATTTAAAATATATATCTCATATATATTTATTGAAAAAGTAAGTTATTAAAACCCTACCAAAAGAAAAATAAAGTATTTTAATATGGGATTAACGATAAAGAGATCTAAAACACTATAGAAAGGAGATTTAATCATACGTAATGTTAGTATATAAAGTAGAAAATTTAACTTAACACTAAAGATATAGCTTATAATTGTTCTTAAAGAAGTTAACATGAAATATTCATTTGAATTATTGGTATAAATTAGGGCATTTTGAGTTGTAGTTACGACTCGGATTATTGGTATAAATAAGGGCATTTTGAGTTGTAGTTACGACTCGGATTATTGGTATAAATAAGGGCATTTTGAGTTGTAGTTACGACTCGGATTATCTTCTATCCTTTATAGACTATTTTATTATATCGTTTAAGATATTTTTTAATCATATCATTTTTTTTGTATATAATTTATCATTATTTCATTTAATAAATTATGTTTATGTTTATATTTTTTTTTTATAAAAAGGTAATATCTTTTTTTTTGTGGGGCTTTACTAATGATAGCTTAGCTATATATTCGTCTTCTCCCCTAATTGCTTATTACAAAAACGTCTCTGCAATTTTCCAGTTTATATCTAAAATAGCTATGTTCCGGGATTTGTTATACTATTCTTTTCTTTTTAGAAGAAACTATCGTCTAAAAATACGTTTACCTTTCATAACAAGTTAATTGTAAAAACAATTAATTTTAGATCTATTCTTGATCTTTTTTTTTATTAATTCATTAATTTATCCAAAAAAGAAACAAAGCAAAATAAGAGAGTTATTCTTATTGTTCTTGTAATCAAGATAAGAATTTCTCTAGGGATACTGATTCTACAACGATAGGCATAGAACTGTGTAAGATACCACAAATTTCTGAACATTGACCATAGAATGTTCCTAATCTATTAATAAGAACAGAAAATTGATTTAGTCTACCAGGATAAGCATCACATTTAACCCCTAACGCAGGAATAGCAAATGAGTGGATAACATCTGCAGCTGTAAGTATAAATCTAGTATGTGTAATTTCAGGAAGGATAACTCTGTTATCTACTTCTAACATTCTTAACGCTCCTTCTTCTAAATCAGATTCAGGAACTAAGTAAGAATCAAACTCAACAAAATCTCCATCACTATTTAAGAAATCTGGGTATTCATAACTTCAATATCATTGGTGCCCTTCTGCTAATACAGATAATGAAGGATCCGTAACTTCATCCATTAAATATAATAGTTTAAAAGAAGGAAAAGCAATTAATACTAAGATTAAAGCAGGAGTAATTGTTCATATTAGTTCTATTAATGTCAAAATATTGGACTATATCTTCTGGGTTTATACCCAGTTACGCATGTAGTCTCTGAGGATCCCCTTTAAAAAAAGGGTTTCCTGCTGATTATTCATTGTTACATCCTACCTTTTTGTGTAGATTGAAGTCTGACATAAAGGTCCTTGTCGGTAGAATTATCACGTATATAAAATAGAGTATCTAAGGCTTTAAAATTTTCCAGCATATAGCGAGTTTTACTCATAGTTATTCAAAATTTATTTAGATGAAAACTTATATTTGTCTCTAAATATAGCCCCTGACTGCATATACTTAATAACAGTATTACCACTGATACCTAAGAATTTTGCAGCTCTTCTAGCTGAGACAAAACTACCTATTAATTCAAACCCTTTTGAAGATAATTGTTCATAGATATTAACAGGGTTTCCATGTGTTTTACTCATTTTATCTTTAGTTTCACATGAATGTTTTCTAGATAAAGCTCTTTGGCTCATCAGCTTTTTAGTATCCTCACTGTGGATTTTTCCATATAGAGGGTTGTTTTCACCTGCTTTACTTAAACTCATAATTTTCTTAGTTTCTTCTGTATGGAAACTACCAAATAGGGGTGATTTGTCTCCAATATAAACACCTTTCAATGCTTTACTTATTTTTCATTTGGTTTCCTCTTATTGTTTAAAACCTAGAGAACTACCTGCTATTTTAAAAAGTATTGTACTGGGGATTGAATTTGTCCATATAGTGTTGCTCTCTCACAGTTAAGTCACATCTATCACAATATTCTAATATAGATACAGAAAAATTAGCATATCCATATTTAATTAAAGCTCTAGTTATAATAAGTTCTTTTCTACTTTTTATATAGCTAATTGTAAAATATTTTCTAAATCTTTTGGACAAATCTGTAGATTGTCCTATATACATATCACCTGTAAGTAAATTAGTTAACATATAAATACCAGACTTACCTGTGTTTTCTTTTAAAATCGTTTTTTCATAGAATAAGCATTTACGTAAACTAAAGGATTTATACTATCTTTATTAAAATTTGGTTTATTGGTATTATGTTGATCTTGCTCTTTATTAGTTGAAGTAGAATAAGTCCGTACAGGCGGTAACATTTTATGGTTTAAGGGGTTTTATAGCAGTAAATTTTGAGTACTTTTGAGTAGGCACATTAATACCGTGGTTAAGATATTTATTACTTATAGGTGATTTAGAACTATCAAAATTTTTAATAATAGCTCCTTGTATTCAACCTACAGCAAATAAAATCGCAACTAAGTAATACATAATGTTATCATGTAATTCTACTAGCGCTTCCATTTGTGGGCTAGCACTATCTTGAAAGTAAAGTCCTCAAGCTCTAGGTGCATCACAAATAAATTCGTTTGAAAGAGTAAGTAAATAACTTACTCCTAAAAAAAGCATACTTAGTATACCATTACTTTGTAATGGTAAGCTAGTAAATGCGTGAGGTTTAGGTGGGTTAGTTAATGCTCATTCTAATCCTGGAGCACATCTATCTTTAAGTATACGTAAGTAATCACTAAATAGTTGAGGAACGGCTCAAGGATATCCGAAGATAGCTTTACCTTTAACAAGTTGTAAGTAAACAATTTGTAAGAATAGTGCAGTTGCAGCTACAGATATAATAGAACCAATACTACTAATAAAGTTTCAACCTGTAAAAGCATCAGGGTAATCACTTATTCTACGTGGCATACCTTGTAACCCTAAGAAATGTTGAGGGAAGAAAGTTAAATTACGTTTAAAATCGGACTATGTCTTGACCATAAATATATGGCCTCTTTCGTGTAGTCTCTGAGGATCCTACTCATAATGAAAATTATTTTGGTTTCCTGCTGATTATCTAGATATACTTAAGATTTTTAAACCATCTACTGATGAGTACTTAAGCCTTGTGAGATATCCCAGCATATAGAAAGATTGATAGGGGCTAATTTATTAATTTTGAGTTTCATTACGCGGTAAAGATTGTAATATTCAATTTTCGTCATTTATGGATGTATATTTATTTGTGTCTAAGTTCTTTTTAATTAATGT
>Ga0265780_10007007_pt1 | contig 13918 bp, 9 predicted proteins | sample P1T30metagenome_FD_192432 | JGI IMG/M metagenome (GOLD analysis project Ga0265780, IMG submission 192432) | Plant litter microbial communities from East Loma Ridge, Irvine, California - P1 T30 | ecosystem: Environmental > Terrestrial > Plant litter > Unclassified | place: USA: California... | reverse complement strand
ACGCCGCAGGCGAGGACGTCTACCGCTTCGAGGGCACCGGCGTGCCCGGCGCCACCATCCGCGACGCCCAGAACCTCACCGGCTGGCGACTCACGGACACCCGGGTCGGCGACGACGGCCGCTTCGTCCACGAGACCACGAACGTGACCCCGACCGACGAGAACCCGGCCTGGCTGAGCCAGACCCTCAACGGCCAGAACTCGGCCGACGTCAAGCTCTACGCCGCCGACTTCACGGTCGCGCTGCCCGTCGTCACCGACGTCGTCGGCTCGACCGAGTTCGACAGCAGGGGCAACACCATCCACCGCTACGAGGGGAAGGGCGTCGTCGGCGCCACGATCCAGTTCAAGCGCCCGACCGGCGGCTGGGGCAGCGGCGGGACCGTCGCGGCCGACGGGACCTTCTCCTTCGTCACCGGCTGGCTCTCCACCGAGGACGGCTACATCACGATCCGCCAGACCCTCGGGGAGCAGACCTCGGCCGGAGTCGGCGCCCCCATGCCGTCCGACAACGTCTCGTTGCCGTTCGCGATGACGTCGCCCAGCACCGGCGACACGTTCACGCCGGGCACCGTCGTGTTCGAGGGAACCGGCACTGCCGGGTCGACGATCGCACTCACCCCGCAGCGCGGCCTCTCGGCCGTGACCGCGGTCGTCGACAAGACCGGTCACTGGACCGCCCGCAAGCCGCTCGGCAACGGCACCTACGTGTTCGACATCACCCAGACCAGCCCCACCGGGCAGGCCCAGGGCGTCATCAACGCGTTCGTCTACGCCCCCACCGGCAGCGACGTCGAGCGGAACTTCGAGATGATCACCCCCCGCGTCGGCGACAGCTTCACCCCCGACTCGTTCGTCCACTTCGTCGGACAGGGCACCCCGGGCGCCACCATCACCCTCAAGCCCCAGGCCGGACTCTCCGAGGCAACCGCCACGGTCGACGCGAACGGGTTCTGGAAGATCCGCCGCGGCATGGGCAACGGAACCTACATCTTCTCCGTCACCCAGACCATCGGCGGCGTCGTCACCGGCAAGCCCATCGTCGGCTTCGTCTACGGCCCCACCGTCGACGGCGATCCCATCACCCGCGAGTTCGCCGTCACCAGCCACGCGAGCGGCGACACCTTCCCCGCGAACACCACCGTCGCCATCACCGGCACCGGCACCCCCAACGCGACCGTCACCCTCAAGCCCCAGGGCAACCTCTCCGAGCGCACCGTGCCGGTCAGCCGCGACGGGTACTGGGTCGCGCCCCGCGCCATGGGCAACGGCGCATACACCTTCACCATCACCCAGATGCTCGAAGGCAACGTCGTCGGCACCCCCATCACCGACTTCGTCCTCACACCCGCCCAGTAACACCGGCACCGCACCAGCACCACCACGAGCCCCGGACCGCACCCAGCGGCCCGGGGCTCGTCCCGTCCCGCCGACGCCGACCCACCCTGGCCATGTCGCATCCAAAATGTTAGTATCGTCAAGTCCCTGATATTCCGTCACTTCCCGAGAGCCGAGACTGCCCGTGACCTCCTACCTCACCGCCGTGCGCCGACATCTCGTGATCATCGTCGTCGGCGTCCTGCTCGGCACCGCGCTGGGGGCCGTCGCCTCGGTCACGGCGGTGCCGCAGTACCGCTCGACCACGACGCTCTTCGTCAGCGTCGGCAGCCGCGGCGAGGCCTCGTCGCTCGAGCTGGCCCAGGGCAGCACGGCCGCCCAGAACAAGGTCGTCACCTTCGTCGACGTCGTCCGCACCCCCGGCGTGCTCGGCCCCGTCATCGGCCGGCTCGGGCTCGACACGACGCCGACCGAGCTGGCCGGGCGCGTCTCGGCCGAGAACACCTTCGGCACCGTCCTCATCGACGTCTCGGTCACCGACCCCGACCCGGTCGTCGCGGCCGCCGTCGCCGACGAGATCGGCGTCGTCCTCGCCGAGGTCGTGACCGAGACGCTCGAACGCCCGAGCGACGGCTCCGACAGCCTCGTGCTCATCACCCCCGTCGAGCCGGCCGAGGTCGCCGCCGCCCCGAGCACCCCCGGCCCGCTGATCGTCGTCGGGCTCGCGACGGTCGCCGGGCTCGTGCTCGGCCTGCTGGGGGCGGTCATGCGCAGCAGCCTCGACACGCGCCTCCACGACGACGCCGACGTCGCCCGGGTGACCGACGCGCCCCTCCTCGGCGCCATCGACTTCGACCCGTCGTTCGCCGCCTCGCCGCTCGCCGTGGCCGACCACCCGCAGGGCACGGCGGCCGAGGCGTTCCGCGCGCTGCGCACGAACCTCTGGTTCCTCGAGGCCGAGCCGGCCGCGGGCTGCCTCGTCGTCACCTCGTCCCTGCCCGGCGAGGGCAAGACGACGACGACGGCCAACCTCGCGCTCGCCCTCGCCGAGAACGGGTCGAGCGTCGTCGTCGTCGACGGCGACCTCCGCCGCCCGCGCCTCGCGGAGGTGCTCGGGGTCGAGGGCGCCGTCGGCCTGACCGACGTGCTCATCGGCCGAGCCGAGCTCGACGACGTGCTGCAGCCGCGCAGCGACCGGCCGCTCACCGTCCTGGCCTCCGGAGCCGTCCCGCCGAACCCGAGCGAGCTGCTCGGCAGCGAGGCCATGCGGTCGCTGCTCGCCGAGCTGTCCGACCGCTTCGACCACGTGCTCATCGACGCCCCGCCGCTGCTGCCCGTGACCGACTCCGTGCTCTTGTCGCGCCTCGCCCGCGGCGCCGTGCTCGTCACCGCGTCGGGCCGCGTCACGTCGAGCCAGCTCGAGGCGGCGACCCGCTCGGTCGAGACGGCCGGCGGCACGGTGCTCGGCACGGTGCTCACCATGACCCCGCGGTCCGCCCGCTCCGCGGACGACTACACGTCCGGCTACGCCCCGGAGGCGCCCCCCGCCCGCCTCCGCCCGCGCCGCCTCCCGAGGCGCCCCCGCCGCGCAGGCCGCACGCCGTCCCGCTCGCGCCGACGCCCGGCCGCCCCCGGCCCGAGGCGCCGCGCGTGAGCCGCGCCGTGCACCTCGTCGCGAGCGGCGTCGCCCGCTACGCCGGCCAGCTCGCCTCGTTCGCCCTGATCGCCCTCGTGCTCGGCCCCGACCAGGCCGGTCGCTACGCCCTCGCCCTCGCGGTCACCGCCCCCGTCTTCGTCGTCGCCGGGCTCGGCCTCCGCCCCGTCTTCCTCACCATCTCGCCGCGGGTCGCCGCCCGCGACGCCGAGACCCTCCGCGCCGCGGCCTCCGGGCTGGCCCTCGGCGCGACGATCGTCGTCGCGGCCGTCGTCGCCGACGCCCCGACCGCCCTGCTCGTCTCCGTCGTCGCCGCGTCGAAGGCCGTCGACACGTTCGCCGAGCTCTGGTCGGCCTTCCTCCAGGTCACGGGTCGCCACCGCCGCCTCTCCGCGAGCACGGCCGTCGCGACGGCGGCCCAGGTCGCCGCGGTCGGCGCCGCGCTGGCCGGGGGCGCGGGGGTCTCGGGAGCGGTGGCCGCGGGCGCGGGAGCCGTGCTGCTCGTCATGGTCGCGGCGACGCGGCCGTGGGGCGGGGCCGACCCGCGCCTCCACGGGTCCGCGGAACGCCGCGGCAGCTGGCGACGCCTGCTCGCGGCCGGGGTGCCCGCCGGCGTCGCGTCGGGGGTGGCGACGCTCGTCACGACGCTGCCGCAGTACGAGCTCGGCCGCACGGCCGCGCCCGCCGACGTGGCCGAGCTCGCCCTTCTGCTCTACGTCGTCGCCGGCGTGCAGATCGTGCTGAACGGGCTCGCGCAGGCCTGGATCCCGGAGGCGCGCCGCCGCCACGAGACCGCCCGCCTCGGCACCCGGCACCTCGCCGCGACGACGCTGCGGTGGTCGGTGGCCGGCGTGCCCACGGCCGTCGTGGGCGCGGGGCTGATGGTCGTCGTGGTGCCGCTCGTGCTCGGCCCGGGCCACGCCCCCGGCGCCGCGGAGCTCGTGCCGCTCGTCGTCGCGGCCTCGCTCTCGGCCGCGGTCTTCTGCGGCACCACCGCCCTGACCGTGCAGAACCGCTACACGGCGTCGCTCGGCGCGAGCGTCGCGACCGTGCTCGTCGCGGGCGCCGTCGGGCTCGTCGTCGTGCCGGCGCACGGCGTTCCCGGCGCGCTCTGGGCGACCGTCGCCGCGATGGCGACCCGGGTCGTCGTCGCGGGCCTGCTCGCGTCGAGGGGCCCCGAGGCACCGACGGCCTCGGTCGCCGGCGCGCGGCACCGCGCGGGAGGGGCCGCCGCGTGACCGCCGTCCTACTCCTCGTCGGGCTGCTCACCGTCGCCACCGCCGTCGCCCCGCTGCTCGCCCGCCCCGGCACCGTCCTCGAGGCGTGGCCGAACGCCGTGCCGCCGCTCGCGGCCCTCACGGCCGCGACGGTGACGTTCGCGGTGCTCGGCAACGGCCAGGTCGTCGACCGCCTCATCTACACGCGCGAGTTCCGCGTGGTCGGCGGGACGGGCCTCCTCGACGCGTTCTCCGCCCGGCTCGGCACGGGCGGCGAGCCGCTCTACATCGCGTTCCTCTGGCTCGTGAGCCGGGCGGGCACCGACAGCACGGCCGGTCTCTACACGGCGGTTGCGCTCGTGTCGGTGGCGGCCTTCGTGGCGGGGACGCGCCTCCTGGTCGGCTGGTCACGCGTGCCGTTCGTGCTCTTCGCGGCGCTCGCGATCGGGTTCTTCACGGCCTACGCCGGGCTCATCGTCCGGCAGGGACTCTCGCTCGCGGCGCTCTTCGTCGGCGTCTGCCTCGTGCTGCGCGGCTGTCGCTGGTGGACCTGGGCGAGCGCCTTCGCGGTGGCGAGCCTGTTCCACTGGTCGGCGGTCTTCGTCGTCGTGCTCATCTCGCTCGTCGTCGTGACGCGGCTGTCGCTGCGTGCCGCCGTCGTCGTCTGGGCCGGGGCCGCCGCCCTGTTCGTGACGGGCCTGCAGCGCACGCTGTTCGAGCCGCTCGCCGTGCTCGTGCCGGCGGTCGACGGCTACACCGGCAGCGCCGTGACGCACCAGTACGGCGGGTCGAACCGGCTCGACTTCCTCGCGTTCAGCGCGGTGTTCCTCGTCGCGGGGCTCGTGCTGCGCAAGCTCGTCGCCGTCCCCGCCTGGTACGACACGCTGCTCGTCGTCTACGCGGCGGCGAACACGTACTTCCTCGCGTTCGGCTTCATCGCCTACGCCGACCGGCTCGCCGCGTACTCGTGGTACCTCGCGCCGCTGATCGTCGCGGTGCCGCTGCTCGGGCTGCGCGGCCGGCTCGGACCGCTCGTCGTCGTGCTCGCGACCGCGCTGCTCGTGGTGGCCGGGCTCGTGCGCGGGCCGTTCGCGCCGTTGGTGGGCCTCGCGGGCTGGTGAGCGCAGCGCGGCCGGGCTGGTGAGCGGAGCGGGGGCGGGCCCGTGCGCGAGGCCGACCCGCGCCTCCGGCCCCCGCGCCCCTAGCGAGCGTCGGCGGCCACCGCGTCCGCGACACCGCGCGGAGCGAACTCGAGCACCCGCCGCGCGAGCGACACGTCGGCGCACGACCAGCTCTCGAGCGGCTCGGACTCGACCCAGTGCAGCTCGTGGCGCGCGCCGAGCGCCGTGACCAGGCCGCGGTTGCTCACGGGCTCGCCCGAGCCGACGTTGACGACGCCCGGCAGCTCCTCGCCGCCCTCGACCACGGCCGCGACGAGCTCCGCGACGTCGTCGCCGTGCACGTAGTCGCGCACGAACGTGTCGAGCCCGGCGAGCGCGACGGGCGCCTCCGGCCTCGAGGCGAGGAGGCGCGTCACCAGCGAGCGCCCGAACCCCGGCCCCCACACGTTGAAGATCCGCAGCGCCACCGGCCGCACGCCCCCGCCCGCCGCGAGCCGGGCGGCGACGCCCTCCTCGGCGGCGAGCTTGAGCTCGGCGTAGCGGTTGCCCGGGGCGGGCGGGGCCGACTCGTCGGCGGGCGTGCGGCGCGCGTCGCCGTAGACCGCCGAGGTGGACGGCACGACGAGCGTGCGGCAGCCCACGGCGTCGGCGGCGTCGTAGAGGTCGAGCACGGCGTCGACGGTGACCCGGCGGGCCGTCTCGGGGTCGGAGTCGCACTCGGCGGGCGAGACGCCCGCGGCGACGACGACGGCCGAGGGCCGGGCGTCGGCGAGCACCGCGGCGAGCGCCCGACGGTCGGTCAGGTCGGCCACGACGTCGACCCCCGGGGAGGCGCGGCGCGCGACGCCCACGACGCCGTGCCCCCGGGCGCGCAGCCGGCCGGCCACCGCGTGGCCGAGGCCTCCGCGCACGCCGACGACCACCACGGGGCCGTCCGGGATCTCGGGCATCGGGAGCACTCCTCACCTCGGCGAGGCCGAGCCCGCCCAGGGTATCCGCTCGGACAGCGGAGCCGACTCTTGTTCAGGTTGAGCAGGAAAGCTAAGATATCAATTCTAGATGAGCCATTCCCGACTCGTCGTGACGACCCGGAGCCCCATGGACCTGCTGCCCCTCACCCGCGTCTCGCGCGCCTCCTGGCTGGTGCTCGCCGCCGGCACCGCCCTCGGGCTCGGCGCCGGCCTCGCCGCCGCCGCGCTGACCGCGCCGAGCTACACCGCCACCGCCGACCTCTACGTCGCGGTCGAGAGCGGGGCCAACGCCTCCGACCTCATCCAGGGCGGCACGGCCGCCGAGCAGAAGGTGCGGTCGTACGTCGAGATCGCGACGAGCGACCGCGTGCTCGCCCCCGTGGTGCGTGACCTCGGCCCCGACCTCACCGCCGACGAGCTCGCCGACCGCGTGCGGGCCTCGACGCCGACCGAGAGCGTCATGCTCTCGGTCGCCGTCACGACCACCGACCCGGCCGAGGCCGCCCGCCTCGCCGACGCGGTCGCCGCGAGCCTCATCGAGGTCGTCACCGACGACCTCGAGGCGACCCCGGCCGACGGCGCCGCCGCGCTCGCCCTGCACGCGCTCGGCCGCGCCGACGTGCCGACCGAGCCGAGCGCCCCCGACCACGTCGTGCACGCCGTCGGCGGAGCGCTCGGCGGAGCGGCCCTGGCCCTCGGCGCCGTGGCGGCGGCCGCCGCCGTCGACACCCGGGTTCGCACGCGCGACGACCTCGACGAGGTCGACGACGGCCCCGTGCTCGGCGAGATCTCGTTCGACCGCCGCCTCGACGAGCGCGGGCTCGTCGTGCACACCGAGCCGCACAGCCCCACCGCCGAGAGCTATCGGCAGCTGCGCACCAACCTGCAGTTCCTCGACTTCGGCGCGACCGGGCGCAGCCTCGTCGTCACGTCGTCGGTGCCCGGCGAGGGCAAGAGCACGACGGCCGCGAACCTGGCGATCGCCCTGGCCGAGAGCGGGGCGCGCGTCGCGCTCGTCGACGGCGACCTCCGCCGACCCCGCATCGCCGCGATGACCGGCGTGGAGGGCGCCGTCGGCCTCACCGACGTGCTGACCGGACGCCTCTCGCTCGACGACGCCCTCCAGCCGTGGGGCACGGGCTCCCTCGTCGTGCTGCCCGCCGGCACGCTGCCCCCGAACCCGACGCAGCTGCTCAGCTCGCCGGCCATGCGGGCGGTGCTGACGACGCTGACGACCTCCGCCGACATCGTGATCGTCGACGCGCCTCCCCTGCTGCCGGTCACCGACGCGACGCTGCTCGCCAAGGTCACGGGCGGGGCCCTGCTCGCCGTGGGCGGCGGCCGCGTGTCGCGTCACCAGCTCGCCCGCGCGCGGGCCGCCCTCGACGGCACGGGCAGCCGTCGCCTCGGCACCGTCCTGACCATGGCGCCGCCGAACCGCGCGGGCAGCTACGAGTACCGCTACGAGAGGACCCCCGCATGACCCCGATCCACGTCCTGGTCGTCTGCACCGGCAACCTCTGCCGGTCGCCGATCGTCGAGCACGCCCTCCGCCGCCTCCTCCCCGACGACGGGAGCGTCGTGGTCCGCAGCGCCGGCACCCGCATGGCGTCGGGGCGGGAGGCGCCCGGGCAGACCCTCCGGACGGGGGCGCGGCTCGGGCTCGACCTGCACGCCCACCGCACGACCTCGCTCACGGCCGCCGACGTCGCGTCCGCCGACCTCGTGCTCGGCGCGGCCCGGGAGCACCGCCGCGCCGTCGTGTCGCTCGAGCCGCGGGCGCTGCGGCGCACCTTCACGCTGCGCGAGCTCGGCCGGGTCGTCGCGTCGGGCGCGACGCACCCGCTCGTCGAGGCGCCCGCCGCCGACCCGGCCGACCGCGTCGCCGCGTGGGTCGCCGCGATGAGCGCCCTGCGCGGGTCGACCACGCGCCCCGCCCGGCCGGAGGACGACGACGTCGTCGACCCCTGGGGCCAGGCCGACGAGGTCTTCGACCAGGCGCTCGCCCAGCTGACGCCGTCGGTCGAGCTCGTCGCCGACGCGCTCGGCACGCTGCTCGCCGCGCCGCGGGACGGAGGCCGCTCGTGAGCGCCCGCGTCCCGGCGACGAGGTCGGCGGGCCCCCTGCCGATGAGCGTCGTCATGCCGACCATGCGCGCCGACCGCCACCTCGCCACGGCCGTGCGGTCGGTGCTGCGCGACGACGTCGAGGAGCTCGAGCTCGTCGTCGTCCTCGACGGGCTCGACCCCCGCGACGTCGACCTGCCCCGCGACGACCGCCTGCGCGTGGTCGCCCTGCCCGAGCGGCGAGGCACGCCCGCCGCGCTCAACGCCGGCGCCGACGCGGGCACGGGCCCGCTGATCGCCCGGCTCGACGCCGACGACGTCGCCCTGCCCGGCCGCTTCGAGGCGCAGCGGGCCGAGTTCGCCCGGCGGCCCGGCCTCGCCTGCCTCGGCTCGTCGGTCTCGCTGATCGACGACGACGACGCCCCCCTGGGCGCCTGGCCCGCCGCCACCGGGCCCGGCCTCGCCGAGGCCCTCCTGCGGCGCAACGTCTTCGTCCACTCGTCGACGATGTACCGGCGCGCCGCGTTCGAGGCGGTCGGCGGTTACGACGAGCTCTGCGCGCGCATGCAGGACTACGAGCTCTGGCTGCGACTCGCCACGACCGGAGAGCTCGACTCGCTGCCGGACGTGCTCACCGCGTACCGCGTGCACCCCGGCCAGCACAGCCGCAACACACCGCCCTGGGGCGCGCCGGCCCGGCAGGTGCGGGCCTCGCGGCTCGCCCTGGCGCGGCACCTCGGCCGCCCGACGCCGCTGCAGCACGTCGAGAACGCCGCGTGGAGCGCCGCCCAGGCGCTGCGGCACACAGGGCTGCGGCGGCCCGCGTACCTCCGCGCCTGAGGCGACGGCCCGGCGGGCGCAAGGGCGCGGCGGCCGCGGCGTGCTGCGCAGGGCGCGCTGCGCTCGACCGACACAGGGGGGCATGACGCCCGGATGGTGAGGCATCCGCACGATCTCTTGTCACCGATATACGTACGTGATATTCTTCTTTCGAATCCGAACCTCGATCACTATGGAGGCGTCATGCCCACCACCCGCCGTCCGTGCACGTGCCCCGGCTCGTCGAGGCCGACCTTGGAGGAGCTCCTCGGCCGCACCGCCTCCCCCGCCCCGCTCGAGGTCGACGCCTCGGTCGTCGCCGGCAAGCGCGTGCTCGTGACGGGCGCCGGCGGCTCGATCGGCGGCGAGCTCGCCCGCCAGGTCGCGGGCCTCGGCCCCGCCGAGCTGCTGCTGCTCGACCGCGACGAGACCGCGCTGCAGCAGACGCAGGTCGCCGTCTCGGGCCACGGCCTGCTCGACACCCGCGACGTCGTGCTCGTCGACATCCGCGACGCCGAGGCCGTCCGCCAGGTCTTCGCCGCCCGGCGCCCCGAGGTCGTCTTCCACGCCGCCGCCCTCAAGCACCTGCCGATGCTCGAGCAGTACCCCCTCGAGGGCTGGAAGACGAACGTGCTCGGCACGCTCAACGTCCTCCGCGCCGCGGAGGAGACGGGCGTCGAGCGCTTCGTCAACATCTCGACCGACAAGGCCGCCGACCCGATCAGCGTCCTCGGCACGACCAAGCGCCTCGCCGAGCGGCTCACGGCCGACACGGCCGCGCGCACCGGCCGCCGCTACGTCTCGGTCCGCTTCGGCAACGTCTTCGGCAGCCGGGGCTCGCTGCTGCCCCTGCTCGAGTCGCTCATCGCCGCCGGTCGCCCGGTCACCGTCACGCACCCCGACGCCACCCGCTACTTCATGTCGATCCCCGAGGCGTGCCGGCTCGTGCTGCAGGCCTCCGCCGTCGGCTCGCCCGGCGAGGTGCTCGTGCTCGACATGGGCGAGCCCGTCCGCATCCTCGACGTGGTCGAGCGGGTCGTGGCGCGCAGCGGCCGCCCGGTCGAGATCGTCTTCACCGGCCTCCGGCCCGGCGAGAAGCTGCACGAGGTGCTGTCGTCCGCCGACGAGGCGAGCGAGGCCCGCGTCCACCCGCAGATCTCGCACTGCACCGTGCCTCCCCTCGCGGCCGACGACCTCTCGACCGACCTCCTCGTCCGTCCCGTGACGAGCGCCCAGCTGGCCGCCGCGTGAGGATCGCCGTCACCGGCGCGACCGGCTTCGTCGGCCGCCACGCCTGCGCCCGCCTCGCCGCCCGGGGACACGACGTGACCGCCCTGGTCCGCCGCGCCTCGACGGCCCCGGCCGGCACCCGTGAGGTCGTCCTCGGCGACCTCGACGGGTCGGCCGTCCCCTCGGCCGCCCTCGGCCGGCTCGACGCCGTCGTCCACCTCGCCGCGCGCGTGCACGTGATGCGCGACCGCTCGGCCGACCCGCTCGCGGAGTTCCGCCGGGTCAACGTCGACGGCACCCTCGCCCTCGCCCGGGCGGCCATCGCCGCAGGCGTCCCCCGCCTCGTGTTCGTCAGCAGCGTCAAGGTGCTCGGCGAGCGGGCCGGCGACGGCACCTCCGCCTTCCGCGTCGGCGACGTGCCCGCGCCCGTCGACCCCTACGGCGTCTCGAAGCACGAGGCCGAGCAGGCCCTGCGCACCCTCGCCTCCGCCACCGGCCTCGAGGTCGCCGTCGTGCGACCGCCCCTCGTGCACGGCCCCGGCGTCGGCGGCAACGTCGCGCGCATCGCCCGGCTCGTGCGGGCCGGCGCGCCCCTGCCCCTCGGCGCGGTCGACAACGCCCGCACCATGGTCTCGGTGCGCACCCTCGCCGCCGTGCTCGAGGGCGCCGCCGTCTCGTCCGACGCCGCGGGGGCCACCGTCCTCGCCGCCGACTCCCGCTCCTTCTCGTCCGCCGAGCTCGCCCGCCTGCTCGGCGAGGGTCTCGGCCGGCCCGCCCGGCTCGTGCCCGTGGCGCCGGCCCTGCTGCGCGCCGCCGGCCGCGCCACCGGCCACCTCGACGACGTCGACCGCCTCACCTCGTCGCTGCGCGTCGAGCCGGGCTCGAGCACCGCGTTCTCGTGGGTCGAGGAATCCGAACCGGCCGACGAGCTGCGCGCGACCGGCGCGTGGTTCCGGTCGGGGCCGGGCGGCCACGCCCCGTCCGCGTCCGCGTCCGCGTCCGCCGACGTCACCGCACCCCGGGGAGGCGCGGCGTGAGCCCCGCACAGACCGCCCTGCTGACCGGCCTGGTCGCGCTGGCCCTCCCGCTGGTGCTGCTGCCCGTCCTGCGGCGCGCCGGCGCGGTCGACGTCCCGAGCCACCGGTCGTCGCACACGGCGACGGCCGTCCGCGGCCTCGGCGCCGCCACCACGCTCGCCGTCGCGGTCGGCCTCGGCGGAGCGCTCGCCCACGTCGCCGACCCCGCCCACCGGTGGATGCTCGCCGTCGTCGGCGTCGGCTCCGTCGTCGCGGCCCTGGTGGGGCTGGCGGAGGACGTGCGGGGCGTCTCGGTCTCCACGCGCCTCCTCTCGCACCTCGCCGTCGGCGCGGCGGCCACCGCGGCCCTCGTGCTGCCCGCCGGCGGCTCGCCGCTGCTCGTGCCGCTCGGCGCCGTCGCGGTCGCGGGCTTCGTCAACGCCGCCAACTTCATGGACGGCGTCGACGGCATCACGGGGCTGCACGGCATCGTCTTCGGCGCGAGCACCGCGGTGCTCGGCGCCTGGTCGGGCCACGAGTGGCTCACCGGCACGGGGCTCGTCACGGCGGCGGCGTTCGCGGCGTTCCTGCCGTGGAACCTCTCCGGCCGCCGGCTCTTCCTCGGCGACAGCGGCAGCTACCTGCTCGGCGCCGTCACCGCGCTCTCGGTCGTCTCAGCCCTCGCCGTCGGCGTGCCCGTCGTCGCGGCGGTCGGCGTGCTCGCGCCGTACCTGGCCGACACGGGCGTGACGTTCCTCCGACGGGTCGCGTCGGGCGCCCGCTGGAGCGAGCCGCACCGCGACCACGTCTTCCAGCGCCTCACGCACTCGGGCCTCGGCCACCTCCGGGCCGCCGCGGTGACCACGGTCGCCTCGGCGCTCAGCGGCGGGCTGTCGATGCTCGCGCTGCAGGGCTCGCTCGCCGCCGCGGTCGCCGGGGCCGGCGGGGCGCTCGTCGTCGCCGCGGGGTACCTCGCGACGCCGCGGGTGCTGGCGTGGGGTCGGGGTCGGCGTGCCGAGGCCGGGGCTGCGGTCGCCGGCGGCTCGGGCGACTCGGCCGGCTCGGTCGAGGCTGCCGTCGCCGGCGACTCGGCCGGCTCGGCCGGGGCCGCCGCCGCGGGACCGACGGGAGCGGGGCCGGGGGCCGCGCCGCGCCTCCTCGTCCTCGAGTCGATCGACCTCTGCGTGCACTCGCACTTCGCCGGGCAGCTCGCCGAGCTGCGCCGCCGCGGCGTCGACCCCGTCGTGCTCACCCGCGACACGGGCCTGCTCGCCGACGTGCTCGCCGCCGACGGCGTGCGCGGCCTCGACCTCGACATCGCCCGCGACCCCTCGCTGCTCGACGACCTGCGGACGCTCGTGGCGATCGTCCGGGTGATCCGCCGCGAGCGGCCCGTCGGCATCGTCTCGGGCACCCCGAAGGCGGCCCTGCTCGGGGCGGTCGCGGGCTGGCTGACCCGGGTCCCCGTGCGGGTGCACCTTCTGCTCGGCCTGCGCGTCGAGACCATGACGGGCCTCGGCCGCGTGGCCCAGCTCGCCGCGGAGCGCCTCACCGTCCGCCTCAGCACCGAGACCGTCGCCGTCGGCGAGGGCATGCGGCGTCGCGCCGTCGAGCTGGGCCTCGACCTGCGGGAGGCGCGGGTCGTCGGCCGCGGATCCGCCAACGGCGTCGACGTGGCCCGGTTCGCCGCCGCGGGGCGCGAGCTCGCGTCCGACCCGAGGTCGGACGCCGGCTCGGGCACGGCATCTGGGCCGGACTCGGACATCGGCTCGGGCACGGACGCGCTCGTCCGGTTCGAGGCCGGGCTCGGTCGGACGCAGGCCGCACGTCGCGTCGTCGGGCTCGCCCCGGACCCCGAGGGCCCCGTCGTCGGCTTCGTCGGACGCCTCGCCGTCGACAAGGGGCTCGACTGCCTCGTCGCCGCGGTGCGGCGCGTGCGCGCCGACGGCGTCCCCGCCCAGCTCGTGCTCGTCGGGCCGGACGACGGCGTCGACCAGCTCGCCCCCGAGACCCGGGCGGCCCTCGACGAGCCCTGGGTCGTGCGGCCGGGGCTGGTCACCGACACCGCGTCCGTCTACGCGGCCTTCGACGTCTTCTGCCTGCCCAGCCGCCGCGAGGGGCTGCCGACGGTCGTCCTCGAGGCCGCCGCGGCCGGCGTGCCGGTCGTCGTCTCGGACGCGACCGGGACGGCCGACACCGTCGACGACGGCCGCACCGGGCTGATCGTGCCGGTCGACGACGTCGAGGCGTGGGCGGCGGCGATCGCGGGGGTCCTCGGCGACCCGCAGGGCGCCTCCCGGCGTGCCGTCCTGGGGCGCGAGTTCGTGCGGGAGCACTTCGCCGCCGAGGTCGTGCGCCGACGGTACTGCGACCTCTACGAGCGACGCCTGCGCGCCGCGGGGGCGGTGCTGCGCGCGCCGTCGGCCGGCCCGGCCCCGGCCCCCGCCCCGGCCCCGGCCCCGGCCCCGGCGGACCGGACCTGCCCGG
>Ga0265780_10007006_pt1 | contig 13918 bp, 12 predicted proteins | sample P1T30metagenome_FD_192432 | JGI IMG/M metagenome (GOLD analysis project Ga0265780, IMG submission 192432) | Plant litter microbial communities from East Loma Ridge, Irvine, California - P1 T30 | ecosystem: Environmental > Terrestrial > Plant litter > Unclassified | place: USA: California... | reverse complement strand
TTGCTTTCTCTGTGAACAGAATCGCGTTGTGGAAAAGGGCACCAAGTTTCCCCTTGCCGAGTTGGTTAAGACTGTGTATTGCGGTTTGCAAAACCTCCGTCACGGGTTGTTTCGGCTTCTTCCGAGCATTAGAAATGAATCTGAGACGACAGAGAATACGGCTCGAGCACATCGTGACGATCGCCATAAAGGTGTCATGTTCCACGTCAAGAGAACGGTCTCCTGCTCGATTTGATCAGTGTTGAATAGGGAAAGTAATATTATCACGTACGATTCGCCACCCGCGAAAGGATGGCAAAGATGCTCTCGAGACCCTGCTCTAACTCCCGTAATACCACGTTGCCACCATGTGCGTTACGTTTGTTCACTGCTATCAGAACGCTTATCGATGCCGCTGCCGTGTTCTGCTTGATGCAAACAGCGGGAACGCGATCTGGATCATCTTTCGTACACGAGAGAAAGGCAAGTGTGCTAGTCAAGTCTCGCTCCTTCCTGAAAGGTAGTGAGTAATTCTGATCGGAAAGTGTAGAATCATGTTGATTGGATGATGAAGGCGCCGGAACGGAATGGAGCAGGTGAAGAAGCGCAATGCTCTCGGCGCGAGCAATGGCGAGATGGGGGATGTTAGCTGATGACATTAGGATCGATGTGACATCGCGGTAGCTTACTATCCCTGGACAAGGTGTTGTACATCATGGATGCCTATCTAAGTGCCTTATCACGAAGTGCGTATCTTTGTGTAACCTTCCAGCCCTTGTTCGGAGCGGGGTCGTGACCGAGTGGGAAGGTACAGCCGTCTGCCCAATGGAACTCCAGCTTCAGTGTTCAGCTAGAGAGTTGGCAAGAATTCATCCTCTCGCACCACACCGTGTGCACTCACTTGCCGATGGTCAGTCGCGTCGCAGACCAAGCGTCGTGCTGATCTCGCTTCAACGGCATGGAAGCGAGAGAATATATGGTACTGCAATTGAGGGAAGATAGCTCTTCATATTCAAGTGTTCTGACACGAATGCGACGGAACGAATCGAGATGTAACCTGTCCAGATCTATGTGAGGAACGCAGTGAAGGAACGCATGTGCTCCACTTCCGACACTTGCACACCGTTCGCACCAAGACGGAGCACCGAACAGCATTTTCTGACAGCGCTCGAATTGAGAGATTACTTCTCGCGACAACGAAATGCGGCGTTCAAATTCAAATAACGTGTTGTTAGTCGGGAGTCCGAGTCGGACTACCCAGATCGACGTAACCAGCCAATCACAGCACCAGGACAGCGCTGACGGGCCTCCCGAGATCCGCCCGCCCCACGCGAGCTAGTCGCGTGTTTGTCCACCCCCTCGCGGCACGCCTCTCTGAGTCCCGGAGTCAATGACGACACAGCATAAGCCGAAGATGTTTGCGCGTTTGCACGGGGCACGAGGCGTCCGGCTCTCCGCTGTAGTTGCGGCGCACACAGTCCATCTTCCTGCGACGTGAAATACCACGTTCGCCCAGTAATATCACCTACAACTACGATTGATCATCACCAAACATCACGATGAGCCACCCAACACACCCAGCGACAGTGCACTTCCCCATCACCACCACCTTCCTCACAGGTGCTCTGGATGCCGTCTACTTCCTCTCCAAGTATGCGCCGACCTCCGGCGCCGTGGCCTCAACCTGTAAGTCCTTCACCCTCCCCTTCCCCAAGCCTGTCAGGTTCTTCTAACGCCCTTCCCAGTCAAAACTTTCGACATCGCCATAAACCCGTCCATCTTCCCCCTCCTCTCCTACTACACCACGCTCCTCACGCTCCTCTTCTCCGCCCCGGCGGTCGCGACCGGCATGTACGAGTTCATTCCGCTTGTCAAACGCGACGGCTTGAAGTCGAAGAAGGCACAGGTCGGCGCGCTACACGCTGTTATCAATGATGTGACGGTCCTGGGTGCGGCGTTCAACTGGTGGACACGGAGGTCAAACCCCGGCATGGTGCCGAGTGATACCAATATTCTGATCAGCAGCGTTATTGCGCTGCCGGCGACTATGTTTGCGGCGTACCTAGGCGGTAGTCTGGTGTATGTTTACGGCATGGGGTTCCGGGGTGGACAGGCGAAGGCGAAGAAGGCGCAGTAATAGTGGTTGGGGGGTGGTGAGGTCAATCACGATGACGCGGCAAGACACGACGAGTGGGTTTTATCGCTTCCATTTTCTAGTATTTTTGGTGTCACTATGGACTTGTACGGACCAAGGAAAACACTCGAAAGGGGATTTGGCCGAGGACCTGAGAGCAATGCCTATTAGTAAGAGTTGAAGGGTACAAGAAGAGAAAATTCAAAGCAGCAAACAAGAGAGGCGACATCAATGTTGCACCAACGTACACCACAACCCGACAGGACCGCCCATATCCAGCTTGATGTGACTTAACGATAAAGAACTGTGTTGGGTCCCCATGGTCTTGAGTCGACGGGTAAGATCTCTTGTCGTGTGAACTCAACGCTTTCCGGGGAGACAGCAAGGCCCTACTGCCACCCCTGCCATCCCTGCCAGCTTGGTCCTTGAGGACTAAGATGATCGCCTTGGCGGGGATAACGGGCGTCCCCCTGGAATTGGTTCTCGGTGTTGTGCCCCGCCGGCGCTGGGGGCAAGGACGGTTGCGCTGTCGGATAGGAGTGTTCGGGTGGATCGGCTGGAGGTCCATACGGGAAGGTCCCCGAGGCGTTCGAGTACGGCATTGTCAAGGTTGAAGGATGCCCCATCCACGGCCTAGATGCACCATCGTTCCCGATTAGATCTTCGTTGGCGATATCGGCAGGCCTTTGCTGCGTGACCATCGTCGAGTCCGGTAGGTCGATACCCTGATTGTCGGCAATCTGTCCTGGGTATGACGGATTGGGTTTGGTTGCTTCGCGCATCGAAGGACCCGGAGTGGCTGACAGAGGCCGCAAATTGATAGCAGGTGACGTCGGGAACAGCACGCGTGCGCGCACGTGGGTAGTCATGAAGTGGTCGATAGGAAGCTCCCCTTGGAGAATCCATTGGTTGCAGCAGTGACAGTAGCCCGCGATCACTGCGAGTCCCAAAGCATTTGGATGATCCTTCATGAGATGGTTCTTCATCCAACCCTTCTTCTGAAAGCCCGTTCGGGAGCATCGACAATCTTGGGCGAATGCGCAGTTGTCGACGACGAAGATGGTCGGCTGCCGTCCGCGTGTAGTCTGTCGAGACGGCATGCTGCAAGATGTGTATGGGCCGTATTCGGAGGGAGTGCAAAAGTGGCAAGCTCTGCACGGATAAGTGTAGGGAAGAAGGGGTGTGTATTCCGAGTAGAGTGCGCGAGTATGATCAATAGACAAGACCGAGCGGATGGTGAAAAGACTGAGAACTGATCGCAGATGCTATGCGCAAGATTGCTGCGGCACTGGAAAGGAACACATTCGAGGAGACACCTTAGATATATACATACAGTGAAAGGCTCGTAGAAAGGCCGTCATGGAAATCGTGCAAGCCACATACCCTAGTACGAACACCGCAGAATAATACCCCATTTCCTCGATTGGCCCAGAAACTACAATGTTCAGGAGAAAGAAAGCACTGCTTGTTCTGTGGGAGATGTAAGCTGTGATGCTCCTCCATCTGTACTAGCGTGATTAGCTGCATGGAATTTGATGATCGGCGCTTCTTTCGCACAAAACGGCGTCTAAAACGGCCTTCTCAGGCTATCCGCAAGCTCTAGATCATGCGAAAGGGCCCGTGTTTTGTGCGGATTTAGTTGCCGGCCCACAAAATCTAGGTACACTCAAAACGAGCTCCTTCGTACGTCGCAGACGTGGAATTGCGTCATTCGCGCACCATCAGGAGTACCTAGATATCTTGGCCTTTCCACTACGTCGAGACGCTGCTTCAAGGACGATACATCTCGAGATGTAGACAGGCGTCCTACGGAGGCGGTCCTTGGCCTTATCGTACGATAGCGCTGCCATATCGATAGAAGACAAAAAGACAACCTTGGAAGCCTTGCGCGACGCCCATGTTGAGACGGTGAAACGTCGTACCTGGCACGCCCAATCCAGTGGATGCGACCTGTCCCTTAGTGTATGCAGGTCGCGTGTGGTGTGTCCGAAATTTTCCAGCTGACAGGGGCGCCGCGTGGTTGCTGAATTTAGAGGCCGTGTGCTCTTCCGAATGAGCGGAAACGATCGGCGCCACGTCCATCACCTTGCGCTAGGAGCAGGGTAGACAGCGGCCCAGGAAACGGATGCTGGCTCCACGGCGCGATGGCGTAAGCGCATCATGCCTTGGGGCCTGGAGATCAGCGTTATGCCGACGGTCACACTGGAAAAGCTGTAGACCCTAATTTCTTCGCGCCTGAGTAATTACTTAGGTATGCACTGTGGGTCGGTTGTGGGATTGTCGAGATGCCTCCTGCCTACCTACCCAGGTAGATAGGGCAAGGTTCAGGCCAACAGGAAGGCTGCCCACGACTTCCGGAACCCTTCCGGCGTGAGGATGATTTGCCACAGGATGGGCCATGTTCGTTGTATCCGCAAGTCTACTGAGCCTAATGCCGGCGCTCGAGTGCAGCGCACGTGGAAAGAGACGTGATAATGTCCCATCCGTCGTAAGAGTCGAGTCCGTCGTAGACCTCTCCCGGGGCACGAATAAAATGGAAATTACGGACATCTCGCATGTTTCGTAAGTCCACACAATCAGATTTCAGCTTTACTCAAGAATGCATGGGTTTAGAGGGGTATGTCTTGCGCTTCTTCTCCAGAAGACCTCTGAATATTCGTGCATTTTCGAAGAAGCTTGTTGCAGGAATTCCCAAAAGCTGAGCATCATACCTAGGTAGTTGGTAGTGTCGGTGGTGGTGCCTCAACTTGCCAGCATGGCGACCGCCGGATTGTTCCGATGGAATCGCATGGTGCAGCCCTGGTCTGGAGGCGAGCGAATCGGAGTGTTCTGTTGGACAGAGCCGTTGTGATGAGCGTTGTGATGAGCGCTGCCATGGGCGCGTAGGCGTTTGTGATGTGATACCTAGTCAGCTGATGCATCCCGTGTTACGATGTACCTAGGTAGTTCGACGTGGCCACAGGGATCACAGACTTTGTGCTGTACTCAGACCTACTTAGGTGGACTGCATCATTCAATCTGCGGAAGACAGACGGCGACTCCCGCTGTCGAGACTCGTTAGGTTTGACCGGGGGTGCCTTATCCGCATCCTCAACGATTTGATGCTCTTTTGCGGATTTGCGACTTCCAGATGTCTGTGCGTGTACCAAAGTTGGCAACAGGGCACATGAAGCTTGCTCGGACGGATGCAACATCGTCGCTGATTAGACGAACTTTTGTGAAAGCCCACGAGATGATGGCTTGTTTGGAGGGTACTTCCAAGATTTGGTGAATGTCGAAACGATGTCATATTGCCATCTATCAAGTTGCGTACCCATCGCCTTTCCTCAGCTTACCAATTCGACTGCCCAAAAACGATGGTGTGTGTGCATATGGGGATCTGGCCTCAAAGCATGTATGGCTGAAGTCGCGGCTGAGATCGCTGCCAGCACCTGGAATTGTCGCAGTCGTCACTGGCTTCTCAATGAGGTGTAGCGCTTCTGGGCACGAGAAAAGAATCGCAGTTTTTGTCTTGCTGGAATTTGCAGGTCGCCGGAGCCGGAACATGGGCGCGTAGCCCAGGAAGGGTCGGCGTGCAGAAAAAGCGGGGCCTTAGTACAAAGTACCTACATAGGTATACCCGGTTCGCGGCCTACCGAATCTGATCGCGATGTAATCCACGCGGGATCGGATACTCGTCTCCACACTGACATGTTCCTGTCCACATCAGCATCTCGAACAATACAACAACCTCCGGCCACAGGTAGCAATGGCCTAAACAATTTCTGTTACTATCCGGGAATGAAATCATAGTATCCAGGTTTTCCCTAGTCAAGGCTCGATCGGTGCCACTCAATCCACATCGTGTAGGGAAAACATAAGGTGCGCGAGCGCATGTGCGTAGGTAGCCCCAAGATGGCGTAGGTATCCTGAGATTCGATCGATCTGCCCAGGTGTGATGGAAACGCGGGATTTGCAGAGTTTCAGAGCGGGCACTCACAGGCACCATAATCATTAACCCTACCCGCGACACTCGTTGACATGGCTTCGGTATAAGTTACGGCTGAGGTCGCTGTCTGAGAGTCATAGTAATTGTATTCGAAGTACCAGACCGCTCCCTCTGACATCCATCTACTGGGCACACCCGCGCTGAGATCTTTCCTCATGAGCTGCCCTCACGCAACCTCCGAGAGCGGTGTCAGTGCGATCACCATTGTTGGCGTCGCTTACGGCGCAGTCTCCATCACCATCGCATCGGCAAATCTTTTCCTCGAATATCGGAAGTTTTGCAAGGCCAACGACCGAGGTATGTCTCATGCCCAGCGAACAAAGGCGATAGCCAGTGCCGCTTTGGACTAACCACTAATGAAGCTTGCGAAGCCAGCGACGTGGAGTTGCAGGGTCAGGCAGTCTCGAATGATCCTTGCGGCGTTTGAAGTTCTGCACTGCTCACGCTGTGGCATACGAATTCCTCGACCGGTCTACGAAGCGTGTTGACAGATACACGGGGCAATTGCAGCCACATCTGCTTGTTATGTGGCGAAGCCAATGTGGCGGGGTAGATCGAGACGGTGGCGTTGTGATGACCTGGGATGGTTCGCATAGTCGGAACACATGACTACCTAGGTAGTCCGAGCGGAAAAGAGCTTCTCTCGTTTACATGCTGTATTAAACGTCACCAACATTTTTGTTTCAATGCATTACTAGAGCCCAAATTCCAGTATGACATGAGTCCCAGGATGGGGATGACATGGTCCATTCGCTGGTCCCATCAGCCTTGTGTAAGCCACCCACTTTGTGTCTCAGCGGCAGTCTTTACCCCGCTGCTTGGCGATTTATCTGCAGCCTGCCCTCGTCGATGGACTATATTCTCAACATTACGCGCATTCTCTGGTCGCGCGCTAGTTGACCGACCCTCATGGATACGACCGACGCTCACCTAGAAGAGGGCAAAATCGACTGGACGACCTCTACAGGCAATGTGATCACACGCCACCCCTGCAGCAGCTTCGCCGACTTCCTCTACTCGAATCGAATACCCAAAGACCCGGCCTCTGCGGATTTCTCTCTGCACACCACCAGTAGCAACGTAGCAAAGGGTGCTGCCGCGGGTTGTAAGGGATGTGCGCTCATACACGATGCTGTCACGACTTTTAGACAGGACCGACTGCCATTAGATGATTGTGATATCACATTGACATCTAAAAACGATGTAATAGATTCCTCTTGTCTGAAGATCACGTTCTTCCTTAATCCGGTCCGTAAAAAAGCGAAGAAAGAAGGCGCAGATAGCACGAAAGAGACGGTTATAGCCACCGATGCTGCCGAGGATCATATACGCGAGTACTTGCAGTATGGGATTGCAGTGCGGTTGGACTGGTCGAGGGGTAAGTGATCTGTCCACTAGCCACAATATTACACAAACATTGTAGCATAGACTGACGAGTGGATATCAGACGCTCTTAGTCCTAATGAGGGTCTATCTCTCAAACCACTAGCAGCTTCCCGACCACATTCGCATCTTCCTGATGGTACTGCTTCCAGCGAAACATCTCGGAGGTTAAACCAGTGGCTCGTCGCGTGCGCGCAAACACACCCAGCATGTCAAATGTCCTCGGAGACGGCGCTGCCAAAACGAGTGCTCGAGATAGAAGATTCACGTATCTATCTTCGAGAGGAAACGCGGAAGAAGGATAAGTATGCCTGTCTCAGCCACTGCTGGGGCGCACAGGGCCCCTCATTCAAGCTCGAACAATCTACACACCAGCGACTTGCTGGCGGTGTTCCAGTGGATCAATTACCGAAAACGTTCCAAGATGCTGTATCTATCTGTATCAGTATGGGTGTTCGGTTCCTATGGATTGATGCTCTATGTCAGTAAGTGTTCTCACGGTTCTTCGCGCATTACTGAACTTACAGAAGGTATCAAGCAAGATGATGCGGACGACTGGGCGGAGGCGGCGGCGACAATGGGCAATATCTACGAATCGTCATGGATCACTATCGCAGCTACTTGGTCAGACAGTAGCCAAAAAGGAATATACTCGACTGTTTCGGACCGTTTCAAAGCCAGAGCTTTGGAGAATCACGATTTCCAGATACGAGAAGACCTGCCGGGGTTCGCCGTTAGGTTTCCCCAAACCCAAGAACAAGATCATTGGCCACTCCTGCGCAGGGCTTGGGTATTTCAAGAGCAACAGCTATCGCCGCGCATGGTTCATTTCGGTGAACATCAGATCTTCTGGGCATGCAACTCTTCGTTCCAGTCACAAGACGGGTGGTATCACTCAAGATGGAACCTTAATCAAAAGAAAAGCCTTTCAGACTGGAACAGCATTGTGACTGAATATTCAGAATTGCAGCTTACATACGAGAGCGACCGCCTGCCAGCTATTGCTGCCGTAGTCCTGCGTGTCATGCAAACTCGACCACGCGATACCTACATTGCAGGCATGTGGAAGGACACTCTGATCCCGGACCTGTTTTGGCGTACCACCCATTTGCAGGCTCGACCTCGTTCTATATACAGCATACCAACATGGTCTTGGGCCTCCGCGTCTGGAGAAGTACGGCAATTCATTAGGGAGCAATCTTTTCAGCAGGTTGTGCAACTACTGGGTGTGAATTTTACATCTATAGGAATGCCTCACATGGGGAAAGTTAAAGATGCGAGTATCACGCTACAAGGGCCCGCCTGTGGCCTTCCCGAATCAGCGTATTCAATCTTAGGGGAGGATGTTGCAGCCAAACCCTGGCAAGATATAGACATCCCCTTGATGTCGGATATCCGATGCACTCTCTACAGGGACTTTGACTGGCAAGCTGTCAAGCCTCCCGTAGGCTCCGACCATGACTTGACCGTCTTGTTCCTATGCGAAGAAGTCGGGGACTCTGCGCGTGTGGGACAGCATTTTGGCGGGATGGTTCTGAAAGCAGTCGAAAATGATGCCTTCGAACGGGTTGGGTTTGTTCATATTTACCCAGATCCCGGTGAGTACGAATATCCTTCTTCCGCGGAAAGTAGCGACGAGGAAAGCAGTGAAGAAGGAGGTGCCGAAGCCGCCAAAAACGACGAGGATGGCGAAGATGACGAAAGGATGGATGATAAGAACACAGCTCACAAAGGAGCTGTCTACTTTTCTGCAACTACACCTCTCCTTGGTGCAGAAAGGGTTGAGATTGATGATGTCGACATCGAAGATGAAACCAGCGGAAGTGATGGCGATGATTATACAGTATCTTCTTTTGTTCGCGCATTACCGGTGCAAACTTTCAGAATCGTTTGACAACATCGTTCATATTTGAGGGGACTGTTTGTGGGTATCATCAATCTCGGAATTCATGCTTGTTCATTACAACCCAAACTCCAGAATAGCGTGAGCTTCAATACCTTGCTTGCATCGGTGATCTAATCCCTCCGCTTCCCCTCTCAACGTCTGCTCCACCAGGAAGCTCATTTGAACATCACTCAACAGTTTGCAGCGCTGCAGCTCAAGTAGGTCGCTCAAGTGGCAGTGAAAGCACATGGTCACATCGTCGAGCGGTGCCTGCTGCTTACCCGGCACACCCGTGCCATGACCACTCTTCGTCGTAGCCCCAGTACCTTTGCGCAGCACCGAAGGAGTGCGCAACTCCGGTAACAGTATGACCGCAAAGCCAGATATCAGCCATTTCCCGCTGGCGTCGAGACTGAGGATGAAAGCGTTGTTGACGTCGGTAACGCCAGAGAACATGCAAATGCGGTCGCCTGAGCCTATCTCATATGAACCTGGGCCTCCTCCGCAAGCAAATCCAGTGATGCCGTTGGTGCCTACGAAGGATGTGTATCGCGCATGTCGTTGGTCGGTGTTTCGTCGAGCCAGTTTGCTCCTAGCCGCCAGGTATAGTGCCGCCGCGTCCTCCGTCATGCTCCGGGAGATGATGTTACGGATGACTTTGCTTCCATTGTCGCCAAGCTGTGGATTGGCGCTGGCGTCATGCCCTTGCTCGACAAATGCGCGCGATAGACCATCGATCACCAAATCCGCAGACGCTTCAATCATCGCTTGCCGCACCTTTTCAGTCGGACCGGGGTTTCCGTATGCTACATGAGGGTCGGCAAAGCTGAGCAATGTTTGCGTGTCCCCTTTAGTAACATAGTCGCCGAGGTCTTGCATGTCCTGGGTCGAAAATGATCTTGGGTGCATATTTGATCGCGTCCACGTCGCTCTCCATGTTCCTGGTTGGAAGGCCTCGTCGTGATCTACAAAATTACCGACTTCAGTAATGGTACTGATGAATGAGACCGACGCGGTCATGCAGGGCGTGGCAGCCACAATGTAAAGGTGCGGCTGCAGATCCGGGCACAGCTTTAGGATATGCTGTGCGAGGGTCTCACGCGAGACACCTAGCGCTTGCATGAGGAACGTCAGGAAACGATAGTCGTCCGAATCTCCTCTCCGCGGGTCTTCGTGGCATTGATTGCGAAGAACATCGACAAGTAGCTCGACGGGTGCTTTATTGTAATCAGGCACAATCCTTTCTCCACGGCCAGTCGATGCAACTCCCAGAAACCCGTAGACCCTGTCGTACACGACTGAGCTTTCCGACAACGCAAACGCTTGCAAGAGATCGCGCAAACGAAATGTCGACTTCAGCGTCTTGCTGTTGCGGCGACCAAGCATCTCTCTCCGGTATTGCTTCGTGCGCTTGAAGTCTTTCCGATACTTGAACAGCAGGTAGCCGCGACTTGTATAGATAACGCTTGTTGGAGATGCGACTGGTGCGGACGCAAGCCCATCGCGCCAGATGCTTTCGACTGTCGCGGCACCCACACTGAGGTCGCCACACCATATCTCAACCGACTGTGCCAGCACAAACTCCTGAACCACCCACACCCGACTCCAATACGGCTTGTTGAGGACATTGGCCAGTGCGGTGTGGAACTCTTCAACCCTGAGGAGGTCAGGATGCCGCGCAAGCATGAAAGCCAACTCTTCGTACCCCTGGGGAAGTCCGAGCCACACTATGACAGATTGCGCTCCAGTGTAGACATCGCGCATGAGCGACACTTGGTGATTGCGCTCCGGGATGTTGCTCTGATCAATCGCGATAGCGTCAATCCACAGGGGCACGGCCTTGCCTGGATCCTTTTCGCAACACTGCCGAAGGTACTGCTTCCTGCGGTATTGCTGGATGAAGTTCCATAAGCTCTCTCCGACGGCAAACTTTGATCCTTGGACGTCGATATACTTCTTCTCGCCAGCCTTATCCCACATGTAGGATAACGCGATGAAAGTTGGCTTGTCGTCCAAATCGCAGACGGATAGTGTTGCCTGGATGGGCTCATGTTCAGGTGCAGGCAGTATTTTTAAGAGCCTGACACTCTTCTTATTTGGGTCTAGAGAGCCATACTGCAGTAAGGGTAACGTTGCCAGTGGGTCATCCTGGTCTGGTGTTGCCGGCGGGCTGGCGGGCGCGGTAGTCGGCGCAGAGGACTTGCGCCGCAGCTTTTGCAGCCGAAAAGGATCAACAAAGGTCTTCTTGAGTATACTCTGAGTCGTCCGCTCTGGTGCGGCCATGATCTTGTAGAGTGCGCAAATGCGACGATGGAGCGACAGAAGCCTTAGCGGGTCTCATCAGTGGTAAGGCTGAGATGCGAGTGGAGAAAGAACGCGGCGCAAGAGAACCTTCCTTGTCCAGGCCATCGTTAAACGTCGCGTGATACACGATTACCGTCTGACGACAGAGCCCTCGATAATTACCAGCGAGTAGGCGTTGATGTGGCTTGCAGCACGGTGCCTAGATGATGGATGTCTGAGGCCAGAAGTTCGTCCGAGAGACCTCGGGATTCTTTGGCGACGCTGACTAAGCATGCATAAATGGGTGGTGTGGGGGCCAAAAGCGTTCCCAGCCCCCAGAATTCCTTCCGTCATCATCATCTGCGGGAAGCGTACCCAACCGAGCAAACCAATATTTGGGCCTAAGGTTAGTGCGCGAATCGCTCCAACAGGCGGTTCTCTGATCGCCTCGACGATGGCGTCGCGTCTCCGTACCTAGGTACTCCAGAGGTGCATACGACGCGATTGTAACGGCAGCGACAACTTCTACAGTACGGCGACATCATCTTGAGCTACTTTTATCTATCAATGGAAGCGACAACCGCCATCCGCACTTCGTGAGGTCAGATGCGAAGCTGGTGATCAGGACGACCAGCATGACTGTCTTACCGTGTAGCATTCTCGTAACCACCGATGCGCAAGTAAATCACCATGAAGGGTACGAAAGAACTCACTAGAAATAACAGCAGGATAGTCAGTCTTCTAAAGACGCATGAGCCGGAGAAGCCAAATAATGCGACGGCACGACCGCTCCAACACCATAAGAAGACTTCAAGTTGTGCACTCTATCGGTTAGTTGATATTCCAGGTCATGCTGTTCTTCGCTGGCTCGGATGTATCTATACTGGTTTGATGCATACCGATACTATAGCCATGTCCAGATCGCTCGGTAATCTCCAAAACCAGGCGAGTCTCAGCACACGTATTCGACTCTAAACAGCCTATATATGCTGCACTCATCGTTCTCAACATTTTGCATCTGTCTCATTTCGCAGCCTTGGGGATCCGTCAGCTCTCCACCAATCCTTTGCTGCGTATTACCGAGCATCGTTTATCCAGAAACCAGTCGGTTGTATCGCAACGAGCCCAGCACTTAGCGGATCTGCTTCAAACGCGGGATAGACATTGACTCCACGTTTTTTATATTCCTGCAAAGCTGCACTACATCGGGAGCGGAGATAGAATCGGTATCTAGAGTAGTTGAAGCAGCAGACTTACAGGAACAAGGTCGTTAAAGACATGCGCGGAAGTCTTCGACGGGCGCCAACCCTCAGAAACACACCGTTCCCAAACCTTCCTTATCGAGAAGATGAAGTGCTCTAGTTTCGTCCTCGGCGTTCTCGCAACACTTGCGGCTGCACAAACACCTTCCCCGTACACCGATACCAAATCAGGCATCACATTCAACACCCTCCAGCACAGTAGCGGCATGTTCTTCGGTCTTGCACTTCCAGCTAACGCCACTGGAAACACTGACTTCATCGCAACGATCGGGGGCAAAGGCACGGGGTGGAGCGGTGTTTCTCTCGGAGGTGGGATGCTCAACAAGCTCCTGATCGTCGCTTGGCCAAACGCTCAAACTGTAGTGGGCAGCTTCAGGAAGACTGCGTACGTCCAAGCTGAATAAGTACAGTGGCAAAGTGATGCTAACAGCAGCAGCCAATACGCCTCCCCCGCCGTCGCAACCGGAGCTTTTACACAGACCGCAATAGCAAACGGCACATACATCAACAGCACGCACTGGACCTACACCTTCCTCTGCTCCAAGTGCATTCAGACCGACGGCACAACGTTCAAGCCAACTGATACAGCACCAAGTCTCGGGTTCGCATTGAATCCAACAGCGCCGGCCCAAAAGGCGAATACCGCTTCTAGTGTATCGAAGCACACGGCGCAGGGGCAAGCGGTATTTGACCTAAGCAAAGCTAAGAGCGCGAACTTCGAGGTCTGGAAGGGCTACGCTGTGCCGAAAGTCGCTACGGGCTTTGCGGGCTAGGTAGTGCGACGGCTAAATGGGGTTGAATGCGAAAGGGAGTTGGGGTTGTCAGATTGGAACTGCGGACGTGGTCTTGGGATTTTGGCACCGTTGAGTGCGTACGTATAGTTGTGATTGTTCTCGCAGCTTTTCTTTGTTGGGTTATGCATGTCATTTCACTGTTCCCAAGCATGCGGTTCAAGATCTACCGCTTCGTGCCTGATCACCCTTCCCGTCTTTAGCCTGATTGCA
>Ga0265780_10007003_pt1 | contig 13921 bp, 12 predicted proteins | sample P1T30metagenome_FD_192432 | JGI IMG/M metagenome (GOLD analysis project Ga0265780, IMG submission 192432) | Plant litter microbial communities from East Loma Ridge, Irvine, California - P1 T30 | ecosystem: Environmental > Terrestrial > Plant litter > Unclassified | place: USA: California... | reverse complement strand
AGGAAGCACCGAATCACATACCATCGCGCGATGATTTATCTCACGTAGACTGCGTAAGTACACCTCCTTCCTCCCCCTTTGCAATACATTCTAACCACCCCACCAGCCCCCATCCCTAAACCCATCCCTAAACCCATCCCTAAACCCACATCTCTTCCCCACCTCCCTCAAACTCCTCATTAGCACACTCTTCTCCCTCGGGCAACTCATCCCCATAATGTCCGCCAGCATAATCGCCCCCTCGCTCCCCCAAATAGCCATCGACCTACACATCAGTGCGCCGACCGCGCAAATCACCATGTCGAGTTACTTCCTGGGCATGGCGTTTGCGCCGCTGCTTATTGCTAGTTGCAGTGAGATCTGGGGTAGGAAGAGAGTGTGGGTTGTGTGTAATGCGTGGTATGTGGTTTCGAATGCGGTGTGTGGGGTAGGGGGGAGGGGTGGGGTGGGGGTTTTGGTGGTGGGCAGGGTTATGGCGGGGGCGGGGGCGAGTGTGGGTGTTACAGTGAGTTTTTTGTTCGCCGGACCAATTTTGCGTGTATGAAACTGATGGGGTGGGATGGTAGTTAAACGCTCCCGTCATGGCAGACATGTACGGCGCTTCCGACCGCGGCAAAAGCCTCGCTATCGTCACACTCCTACCCTATCTCGGGCCCGCACTCGGACCTATCATCGGCGGCTTGATCACTCAGCTTGTAAGTTGGCGCTGGGTCTTCTGGACAATGAGTATACTCGACTCCGCCATCTTACTCCTTGGCCTCTTCATCATCCGCGAGACATACGCGCCCGTGCTACTGCGCTGGGAAGCGCAAAAAGCTGGCATGGAGATCAAACGCAAATCGAGTCTGAAGACAGAGCTAATGCGCCCGATACACATCATGCTCCACCGCCCGATCATCTGGCCCATCTCACTGCTCGGCACATTGGCTTTTGGCGTATATTGCCTCGTGCTGTCTACCTACGCAACGCTTTGGATCGAAATATACCATGAAACCGAGTTAATGGGGAGTCTACACTACATCGCCATCGCACTGGGTACCACGATTGCCGGCCAAATTGGCAGCCGCATTCTCGACATCATTTACCGACGCATGAGTACGAAGAATAACGGCGAAGGTCGTCCAGAATATCGCATACCGTACATACTTCCCGGTGTTCTCCTCATGCCCATCGGCCTCGTCTGGTACGGCTGGTCCGCGGAACACAAACTCGCGTGGATCATAGTCGATATTGGCACTGTGATATTCACGCTTGGAAGTTTCGTCGCGGCGCAGGGCGTTGTTGCGTATCAATTGGATGAGTTTGCGGAGTTTAGTGCGAGTGCGAATGCGGCGAGTCGGGTGGTGTCGTATGTGCTTGCTTTTGCGTTCCCGGTTTTTGCGCCGGGGATGTATGGGGGAATGGGATATGGGTGGGGGAATGGGTTGCTTGGGCTTGTGCTGATGGTGCTGGGGTTGCCGGTGTGTTGGGTGTTGTGGAGGTGGGGTGAGAGGTTGAGGGTTGTGGGGAGGTGAGGGGAGGATGGAGATGGCGTTTGGTTTGCATGTTGGGTGGGGAAGAAATGGGTGGCTGTGATTTGAGAAGGGAAACTGGGATAGAATTCGGACCGATGGTCCTAGTGGCCGCAGACTGTTGATTACAAAAAATAAAATAAAACATGCACAAGAATTGCAGTAAGAGTAAGTTGTTGCGAAAGTCAACCATAATAATTGTTACAAAAGTCAACCCTCAAGCAGTGACATTAGAGATTGCGGAGTCGTTCGGGAAAGTTAGATTAGAAAGTCAGGTTGCAGGGTAGTCCTTATATAGATACTGGGGCAAAGAAAAGTGAATTTATTAAAAAGGCAAAGCTATAGCTACAAACAGCTCTTACAGGGTGAATTCAAATCTTGTAGAATAGCGTTGCGCGTTGCGCAAGGCCTGTAGAGCCGCTGCAGGCGTGTAGGATTGCTTACAAGGCTGCAGTAGCTGTGGAAGTCGCCTAGGCAATAATACCGAGATAGAAACAGGCGAATTCTGTAGCAAGGGGACAAGAGCGCAATGTACAGCAGCGGATAGTGTTGATGCGGCAAAGGTAAGGTTGAATGTAAGCAACTACATATACTACGATATTCACCTCCTGAATATCAAGCGTCTTTTTGCCTACATTGAATCAAGTAACAGTCGTTGCAACGGTGGTGGTTCGTGGTTGATTGATTCTGAGGGCAAGGCTGCAGCTCGCACACGGATTGTGCGAGCTTACGCACAAGCCATGTGATCACGTGTTTGGCTATCTGCTCTGCCACGTACGGTGGCTCGATTCCCAACAGGTAGATAATAAAGATGATTATTATTAATCAAGGAGGTAAATCAGACCTTGAGAGTCGTGCGCGCTCATCTACCTAGCAGTCTATCTAGTTCCTGACCCAACATCGCCACTCAACTGTCCTGGACGACTCCGTGGAAAATGCGGGCTGTCATTGACTAGTAGTCCGCTGGCTGAGGTATTGCTGCACCATGAGAAAATGAAAACATATCGTCTGCCTCCCAGAAGCCCACCGTGTCGCTCTTGAAGAAGGTCCCGTTCCCTGGATAGCTCCCGCTACCGATGGTATTCGAGTTGTTCTCGACAAGAGAGTGACGTGTAGACTAGTCACCCATCGTACCGACCGCGACTGACCACGTCTTGACGACACTAACGTCCACGCCAGCAGCGGTGAGCCAGGTGCGAGTTGCAAGCTGACGGCTCGCCATATCTGCCGGTAGGCCTCGAACGCGCCGGTAGTCGCTGACCTTCCAGGGAAGATCCATCCAGGGTTGGCCGTATCCGTGCTTGATACAAATCGCCAGATAGCGCAGGCCGTAAGATATACGGTTGAACATGTCACAGTAGCTCAGGACGTACGCAAGTAGCGAGTTTTGACGAGCGAAGAGCGAATCGTAGGCCGAATGACCGCTGCTAGAAGTGCCTGCGACGTCGGTGACAGACCACTGAAGGCCTGGTATGCGGTTGAACTTGTCCATGATCGGCAGGACGTTGAAGTTCTTCTGCTTCTCCTTCGCGATGTCGAGGAAGAGGAGCATGACGTGGTTGAAAGCGGTGGATGTGCGAGCCGAGTCGAAGAAGGCCTTGAGAAAGGGCTCGAAAAGTTTCATGGGCACATGGACGTGAGTGCTAGCGATCAGCAGGGGACGAAACTCGCTACGGATTTCGAGACAGGCGTGGGTCAAGGCAAGAGATTCCTTCTCCATGGCTTGAGTCCGCTGGCTATCCTCGGTCTAGTCAAGGTTGGTATTGTGTGAAGCTTTGCTTTGACACTACTTACGTTGCATGGCAGAAGGACGAGGTCGATGACCGACTGGCGGATTGGCATGTTACCGGCAAGCGGCTGAAGCTTTTCGGAGACATGAGCCGCATAGTTAGCGGCGAAGTTCTTCATGAAAGACTGATAGACGAGGATTCGGATATCTATATGGTGTCAGTGTTTCAACCCAAAAGTCTCGATCCATTTCACCCACTTCGGGGAAGGTCCATGAATCGATGGAATTGATCGATAGGCTTCTTCGACTTGCGCTGGGTCTTGGTTCCCTTGAAGGCCTCGGTCTCCTTGATGGCCTTCGAATCCTTCATGGTCTTCGTGTCTCTGACGGCCTTGGATGTGGTCGCAGTTGAAGTTGCGGTGTTGTGAGAGCTGAGACCTCTGTGCGGAAGAATTTTGAGGCGAACGGGCAATTGACTGTATAGCAGCTGAGGTAGCTCCGGCGACTAGGCAGATACGCTTGCAGGTGAAGTCAAGGTCACATCGATTTCACCAAGAGTGATTGCCAATTTTCACTAGCGGTGCGGGCGGCGGTGAATGGGCCAATGCACCAGCACAAGGCAAAGCCACCTATCATTACATCCACTTGCAAGCAAATGGAAGCTCGGGAGCCGATACACATTACTGAGGCAACCAAAGACACACGCGAGGTTTCAGTAGTTTCCGTATATTCTACAGCCACGGTCCACTTCGATGACCATGTGCTTGAATCGATGTGCTTAGTAGGCCCAGCCAACTCCACCTTTGGAATGCTTTCCATGTATTCCTAATCGAATGTACCAGCTTGTTAGAATTTCGGGATCCTGCAAACCTGTATCGTCCAAAAACGGCCAGATCTGCTGCCTCTCACTTCGTTCGACAGTTGAGCGCAATCCTCCGGCCAGTGGATCAGTCTGAGGCCAGTTCCAATCCTTGCCATCTACCCAGTCGAGGTTATTACCAGCGGTAGGCGGCTTGAACCAGAACTCCACAGTTGCCTTACAGTAAATCGAACCTCCCATGACTGGATTTTGATGAGCTCGAAACAAGATTTTCTCCAGTGGAAGTGCGTGTGGCAGCTGTATGTAAGTTATGCTCGCAAAGAGTTCGTAGGAGCAAAAAGGCTTTCCAAGATTTGATCTCCATGTGGCTGCGAGCCCGCAAGAACTACATGGTTCTGGGCCCAGACATCCTGGATTTGTATATTCGGAGCGCTATTGAGACACTTCAGCATTGGCGGCAAAACATCGAATCTGTCGTTATCGTCCCAGGGGAACACAATCGTCACTGGTCGTATGTTGTAGGTAGCTAAAATGGCAGGGTCTTTTGATGGTTCAAAGAGGTCAAAGAACGCTTCAAGCTCCTCCCAACGTACGAAGGGTACCAAACGTCCACGTTATACCGACCAAAACTCGTCCCTTATCTGCCTACTTGCTCCCGTGATGAAGCTCGCAACCAGCTTGCGTTTCATAAGTAGATTTTTGATGTCGATCATGGCTGTTTGTGCTTCTGTGTCGGTCCTGGCAGAGGCGGAACAGCTGGGAAGTTAGTACCAAGCGGTCTGTCGCGGCGTTGAAGGTGGCTTGATTTGGTGCAAAGGGTTCACTTGGATCTATGCCTCCACGGCGCCATTGCTCAGGTCCATGAATCCTCACCCAGTTGTCTACGATATCATCGTATATTTGGTTTCGAACGGCTAGGTCTGTGTTAGCCCGGTCGAGCAGAATGTTTCTAAAGGCTTCGGATCATACGCATACCCTGGAAACCTCAAGAAGCGACTCCTGAATGTGTTGTGAGCTTCACGCGCACGACGCCGAGCTCGTGTTTTGTACATATCGTGGACGGTGTCAAAAACTATGGCAAAGATTCGGGGATAATGAAGAAACGCAAGAGATTATGATGAAGAGGTGTGAGTTTGTTTCGAGTGGACAGCATTTATTGTAAGCATAGACAACACGCATCTTAGTGGGTAATGTTCCGCTTCACAATGCATAGATTATTTTCGGTTTGACAAAGGAGCTTTGTATTGCATACAATGCGCTCGTTGCTCGTAAGATATCATTTCATGAAAGAAATTGCGACAAAGGGAATAACATACACGACTTGAGTAACACACAATGCGCATGATCACGTAAGGTGGGTTTGGGACATGCTGTGGTACAAATAACCTGTCACTTTACAGATCGCTTGATCGTTGGCAAGGGTAAAATACCATGCGAATAGGTGCGAGTACGTAAAACGTTGCCATGTCTTGCATCCCGTGTTCAGACCAACGCGAATTCTTTTAAATATGCAGCGTTTTATATTGCGCATGCCATCCGAGAACTTCGAGATTACTCCCAGTCCTTCTTTGACGGGCTTAGTATCGAATCGTAAGTATACTTCGTGCACTTGAGATTAGGACGGACATGTACTCACAGGCGCCACTGTGAACAATTGATCAACCCCAATAATGTGTGAGCGCAGTTCGGTGGAACAACGGGATCAATCCTGTGCACACAACGCGCGTCCTGAACACTTGTTGAAACAAAGGGACAATACATACAAAGGAAATGCACGATGCGCGCGACCCAGCAAATTACTGGCCAGGGCGATAGCTAATTAGTTGTTACTAGTACTGCCTGCTACACCTGGTAAACCGGTACCACTCGGTCGCGATGTTTTCCATCATTGCCCCAAAATTAGTGCTTGCGATCGTTGTTATTTGTTTTGTCAGCGATCATGGATGCATAATGCGGACAGATGTACTCAGAACATTACTCAGGAAATGCACAGAGTGAAGAAAGATCCTAGACGCTTCTGGAAAGATTCGAACAAAGGGTTCCTAGAAGAAACAGGCATCGCTTCTTCAGTGTCCGAAAAATTAAGCATAACGATATCAAAGACAGTTTCCATAGTAGAAGAAAGAGCAAACTAACCGCGACAATTTCATTGTAAGCCTCTCGACCTGACTACTCGTGCCCAAAACACCGACTACGCAATGTTGACAACGAGCTTGATTGAATCCAGGAACTTTCGCCACGGGTGGAGTATTCATCCACGAAGACACGGTCACGGCACTGGAACGAGTTTCGTTGTCACATGGAGCTCTTCCAGGCATGCTCACGGCCATATCTATTTGGACACTCTGCACCACAGACCTACAAGCAAGTAAAAGCCGAGTTTCCGCCGAATGTAGTACTACATGCAGTCCAACCAAGTCATCGTAGTTACCCAGAAACTACAGCGCTATCTCAACGCTTTTCACCCCAGACATTATCGCATCGTACTCGCTATTCCAACCGCTATGGTCAGCGAGGTAGACACTTTTGGAAGAAATTTACATCTCAGATATGGAATGGATACGCTACGGTGTCAACGTTCGACTGTACATAGATGCATCCAAGCACGAAGCTTTTCAGCGTCTGGCGTGCTTCGCGCATAGTCTTGGAAATGTACAAGGACCATGATCGATGAAAATTCCGTAGTTTTGAAGCCATAATCGCGAAAGGGCATAAATGCTTCATAGGTATTTTTTCTCTAGTCAATTACCCGCCCAACAATACGCAAAGAATACCCTCACACCCATCCCATCCAACCACCCTCACCCCAGCGCACTAATATGCAAATCCTTCACGATCTGACTGACCTGCTCCAGCCTTGCAATAACCGCCTTATTCCCATCCACAAACTCAAGACTATGATACTTGACCCCCGTCCTCTCACTAAACTTCTTCACCAACTCACTCCCCTTGCGCAAATTATGCCGCGGCACCCTCGGAAACAAATGATGCACAGCCTGAAACTGCAGTCCGCCATGGAACCAATCCATCCACCACGGACACTGGATGTCCATCGTCGTTCGCAGCTGGCGCTGCGGGAAAGACTCGTTGGGCCCGAGGTCAGCGGTCGGCATGCCCCAGTGCGACAACGTAATTTGCACGTGGAGGATGAGCGTCGTGACGTGTGATACGAGGACGAAGGCGACGGTCGTGGGCCAGTCGGGGAGTGTGCACCAGCATAAGAGGTAGCCGAAGATATACCAGTAACATGCCATGAAGGCGAGTTCGACGTGGCGCGTCCACCACGCGGAGCCCATTTGCTGCGCGCGCGGCGAGCAAAGATGTAACCAGCCCAGAAAGTACAAATTAAACCGCGCAAGCGCCATGATGGGATAGTACCACCATTTCTGGTACGGGACCAGAAGATCGCACGCTGCGTCCCACACGAATCGGAAGTTGTAGAAGGAGGAAAGCACGGACTTCATGTAGGTGGGTGTGGTGGAGAAGAGGGGGATGTTTTGGAGGTCCGGGTCGTGCTCGGGCATGTTGGTGACGAGGTGGTGCACGTTGTGCGAGGACTTCCACCAGCCGATTGAGAGGCCGCAGCAGAAGTCGGCGATGAAGCAGCCGATTAGGGTGTCGGTGACGAAGTTGCCGGATATGCCGCGGTGGCCGGCGTCGTGGGCTGTGAACATGATTTGTTGCTGGGACTATGTCAGTATAGATGAGTGAACAGTAAGGGGAATGACATACCCAGAATAGGCCGAGAAAGACGGCAGATGTCATGTACCACTTCGCATACAAAAAGTACGCAAAGCCAGCGAACAGCATCGCATATCGCATGCAGTCCCACGCATATGCATCGTAGCGCGGATTATACAAGCCCTCAGCCTTGAACTGCTCGTGAAGTGCACGGTACTCGAGGACGATGGCGGCCTGCGTCTCGTGGTCAATGGAAGGGTTGTCCCGCCAGCCCTCTTCGCGCTCGCGCTGCTCTTCACTAATGGCGAAATGGTCGCGGTGCTGCTTCTTCTCTTGACTGGAGGTGTCGCGGGTGGTGGAGGTGTGGTTGGACAGCGACTCTGGGTCGTCGAGCACCTTGATGCTGGGTGTGTGTCGGCTCACGCAGCTGTCGTTGCTGATGAGCTTCTTGCCTACTAAAACGGCGGCCTGAAGCTAAAGTATTAGCTAAGTTCGGGACGAGCCGCCAACGGTCACAGGTAGTGTGTGGTCATGTGCCGGCGCCATGCACGGTGGTGGAGAAAAAGGAACACGCACATTTCCCAGATCGATGCTCTTGCCTCGCCGTGCCTTAATGGCGGCATCGTTGTGGTTCGCACTCGTGTCGAACGGCGACTTCTTCCTCTTCTCCAAGTTGATATAGTAATCCGGCGACCTAATGGGCGGCTCGAGGTTCTCCCACGGCAGGTCCACGCGCCCAATGCGATGCTTTGTCATCATCGCAATGGCTTTCTTGGAATGGTAACTGTGGTGGATAACGTGGTCAGTTTATGGTGCTTACTGACCGTCTTCCGCAGACATCCGCAGCCAATGAGGGCGCGCGACCACGGCGCCAGCGTGCCCCAGGTTGCTAGCACAGAAGACTATTTCTATGCGCGCCTGCTCCATGTTCTGCTTGGACTATATTGAGTTTGAGATTCTACTGACATGTTGATTTCGTCGGTCGCGTCTCTGCCCACCATGTGCAGAATCGAAAGGCGGCCGCCCGGGTGCGTATTGATCCATTGGCCCAGGTCCAGCACGTAGCCCTCGGAAACGACCAGCGGCTCGCCCTCGCCAATGCGACGCTGCACCTCCGTCGGCGCAATCAGGGCCAGGTGTCGCGACATGATCGTGGGTATCGAATTGGGTCTTTTTGGCTGTTGTTGGCTGTTGACAAGAATTTCGACGGCGGCGGGACACCAGCACTTTTGACCAAAGTGAGTGACGGTCCCCATATAACTGGCGCACGGGTCCCAAGAGATGATGGCGTGTGAAAGGGGCGGAGTATCTATCGAGCTACGGCTCGCTCAACGCTCTTACGGCCTGGGCTGGTCGCTGGTACCTGTACGCGATACGCGCGTTCGCAGGCTGGCTGTCACTCCCGCGCACCGGCTCCGCCAAAGGGGCGAGCAGGCGTCACCGCGTGCTCGCTCCATCGTGCCTGACGGGCGGCCAGGTCGCACAGGCAAAGGAGTCCGCAGAAGCTCCACCAACCGCCGCGCCGAGCTTTTTTGAGCACACGAACAGGGCCTCGGGTTCGGATGACTTGGCGGCGTACCAGCAGCTGTTGTGCGAGCAAAACAAACCAGGAGGCGTGGAAAAGTGCTGGACTCCGCTGTGAAGCTGCAACGCCAATAGAGATGTCATATTCACGATATATCACGGGCATTGGCAGGTTCACGATGAGGTTCAGCACGATCGATGTCAGGGTCTCGTCAGGGTCTGGAGATGAGGGTCCGGCCATTTTCCATGGGTCCGCAAGAACGGAGGTTGGCGCGATCTACCCGCCGAAGAGGTCTAGCGCAATCTAGCGCCGGACCCTGCATGTGCTTTCAGAAACACAAAACGGCCGCTGACATCATCGCGGCGACGACGAGCATGTCTTTTGCAGACACTCCGTCCTTCTTCGCAAGCCCACCTCATCCTGGATACATGCGCGGATGCTGCATTTTAGTATTTCGCAACTGCAACCTCTTTGGGCCTCCGCAGCTGAAACGGCTGAATTTTCGGGCGCTCGTTCCACCATTGGTCTGGAAGCGGCTCCCGTCGCGCCGAATGAGACACGTACGCTGCGCTGCCATGCACTTGTTATTCGACTGACTCCTGCAGCATGCACGATTATCTTAGACCATGCTGTCTAGTGTAAGATGCGGCCTGGGGTCCGGGCATGTGGATCAGGGTTCCGAGGTGGCGGCCCCGCATTGGGATACGGTGCGGTTTGCGCAGATTGATTGTAAGGTCGTCAGCTCCGGTTGAAGATGTCGGTGTGAAGCTCGTCAGCGCTCAACAGGGCGGCGTAAAAGAGATTGAAGATTTCCATGCGATGGATCAAGATTCTGGATTCCAGGACGTGCATTGTCCGCGGAAGCAACGAAGCTTGGGCGGCCGATTAGCTGTACACCTGCCTACACGAGCCTCGGCTTCCAAGTCTTCCAGAACTCCAGAATTCCACGATCGTCGATGTTTGCGCTAGAGGCTGTGAATCGTGGCAAGAACTGCCGGCAGTCGTCAGGCATGCATTCCTGGACTCATGACGATTTGCCCTGTTCTAGCATGACCGTGGTTACGAATGTAATCGTATCCATTGCGACGTTCGGCCATCTTGCACGCCAAAATTGCGACGTAAAGAATACTATACGATCGTATGACTCCCGTTGCTAAAAGACAACAGTCTGCGATACTTCGTAGTCAAGGTGCTGTTCTGGCATCATCCTGGTTACGAACGTAAATTGTTCCATCGTGACCTTCAGGGCAAATTTGACGCCAGAACTCCAACTTGGTGAATACGAGTACGATCGTATAGCCAGCTAAACGCGACATGAGTCCTAGCCATCAACTCCATCAACAATCCCGAGTCCCTGTTCTCAAGGCCGTACACCACCAGTCTCACGTAAGAGCGATCTGGTTTCTAGCTCTTTTCGACGATTGGCCAGACAGCTGAACGCATCAACCGCCAGATCATTTCTTCATTGCTTCCCGCCTCGCCTGGACCCGCGAAAACGTTCAAGTCGAGCAACAACAAGTACTCACAGTGCGACGGAGCAGTATATGGAGAACCTGCGCCGTGAGAGTTCGGCGCGGAGCGATGGTGGTTTGAACACCGCGTCTATGCGTTTGAAAAGTCTGCCGTGCTGATCTGCAGGTGTTGAATCGTGATCTTGACTTTCAACGTCGCTTCCACCAGGTAATATTTCGAGTAGAGGGATATGGACACCAGCCTTCCGTTTGGAATTCGGAGAAGCTGGTAGAAGAGCACGCGGTCGCATCTGCATGATGACCTGATCGATGAATGCGGCGCTTTGGAGATATACACATGCACAGCATCAATGTCGTTCCGTTGAGCGAAAAGAGCAAGGGCTGATTTATTCACGTCTTCTGGACTCGAGTCTGCGCATGCTTCTCGCGCCGGAAATGGATGACAGCAGATTAGGACAAACTAAACTCGAAAGGCTGTTTACAGTGCGGACTATGATCGAGACGCAAGCTTAGCGGTGGCACAAGAAGACTGAATTGGTCCTCGATGTCTGCTTCATCTCACAGCTTATGCTAAAACACTACGACCAAGTAGGCAAGTGTTACTTCCACTTACCCACCCACCTAGCGGAATGCGGGCCTACGTCTGGCTGCGTAATAACGTCCCAGCCCGGTCCCACCTGACCAGCACCGTCGACGTACTCCAAACACAAATGCGGCTCAGCGTGTCGACTGAACCCAAGGCTTACTACAAGGTGCTGCGAGCATTCCTGCGTGTCTGGAAGCACTCCAACTCCGGGCTGTAGTACGATCACCAGATGCTCCACCATGTGTCGCTGACGAACGAGCAGGTGCTCCACTGAGTCGAAGAGGTGAACGCGTCTTTGCATGGAAGAAGGAATGATATTGGGGGAGAAGAGCTGTCGGAGTGCATAGCGGTAGAAATACTGACTCATACCATTACGAAGGCTCACTGTGAACTTGAGATCTTCGATCGCTGCTTGTGCTGCCGCTGTGAGTCGAAGGATAGGTAGGATGTTGACGCCAGCATGGCCTTTATGCGAGTTGACCGGCATGTCTATATCCACATGTAGCCTCTACGGAAGCGTCACCGGGAACATCACGCTCGAGAGTCGGGCTGGCGATGATTATCCGGAAAAAGATGAGCGCATCGTCCGCTCCATCCACACGATGTTGATTCGCCGGGTCAGGATAGGCAGCCACTCTGCGCGGACTTTCCTGCATGTTTGGCCGAAGCTGATGGGGCCACGGACTGCTTCATCCAGGGAATGTAAGACGCTGCCGCAGTGTCGGAGTTTGAGCTCGTGGGGTGGTGTTTGGGAGTGCCAGTCGTGATTTTCCATGAGTGCGTAGACTTTGTTGCGGAGCTCTGGGAGGGTGTTAGCTGATAAAAAAACGGAGTTCTGGGGAGCGTTGGAGGAAATACCGCCGGGGAGGTTCAGGAAGCCCATCTTGGCGGAAGGGTTCTCAGTTGACATTCCGAGCCCGGAGTATGTTGCACATGTAAATGCTGAATTTCAGCAGCTAAAATATGGCTTTGGAGCTTGCTGCTAGCAGTTTGATCGAATCACGCAGTCTGGCAATCATCTTTGGCCTGCTGCCACGCTTACCTGGCGGCATGTCACATGCAGTAGATTGTTATTTGATGCGGAAAACGTGCGAGCAAGACAGACTCAGTCCGAAGTCAGAGAGCACATCAAGTGGCGTTTTATTTGGACACCGGTCACGTTCACACGGTCGACAGTCCATGCTTCTCCCGATTCACTTGATATCGTCTACATATCCAATGCAATAGAGATGATTGGGTCATCCCAACCCGCGTGCTACGCAATACGGATAAGCTCATGTATATGCGATCGGCTCCATGAATCCCACGAAGCCAGGCGGCATAACCGGTTTAGCCTCACTCCTCAGACGATGAGCATTCGCACCTTGCGGCATCCCTTTCCCAAGCGAGTTCCCAAGGACATCCACGCCATGCCCAACGCTGCCCGCCGCATCCGCATGTACCAAGCAAGTATAGTGATGCAGGTTTAACCTGATGGCAACACTCATCACCAAGTATCGCCTCGCCTCCTGGGTAGCAGGGATCGCAATACCCGGCTTGAGGACGATCATCAGATACTCAGAACGATACCAACGCGTGCGACGCACAAGCAGTTGATCCACTGATGCGAAGAGATAGTTGAGACGCGCTGGGTGTGTGAGCCTCGGTAGGAACATCTCGTCGAGATACTTGAAGAAGTAATTGTGCTTGGTGTGAAGGAGAGATACAGTGAAGTGCGGGACGATGTTTGCAGCACGCGTCGCGGTCATTAGTTTAAGTAGCAGCAAGATGTCAAGACCTTCGGTTCAGCGATCGTCGTCTTCTGGTATCGCCATGTCGATGTTCAGCTTGCATTCAGCGGACTTGGGCAGCCAGACGTTGTATTGCTGTGGAAGAACGATAGTCTGGATGAAAGAGACGGAGTGGTGGAAAGGTATGGTGAGGGTATTGATGTCGTGGACTGGAATGGGTAGGTACTCGCTGCGTACCAGCCTGCATGTCTGTGCGAAGCTGACGGGGCCGCGGATCGCTTGCTGGGCTGAGGTTAGGCTGTTGCTGATGTTCTGAAGCTTGAGTGTGGGCGCATCTGGTGGGTTGGTGTCTTCGATGAAGCTGTAGACCATCTTGCGGATCTCTGATAATTGTTAGCTTGACGAGTTGAACCCGAGAGGCGTTAGTAGAGTACCGGTAGGTAAGTCGAGGAAAGTCTTCTTCTCTGGGGGCTGCTGGGTCCTCATCACAGGATGGTGGCTCTTGTCAACGGGACGGTCTCACGGGCATGGCTTTGTACCCTCATGTAGTCTGTCAACTGAAGTTTGATGATTGTCAGGCAGTCCGACCAATCGCTTGCTACCACTGTGACTCGTGGCTGCGTCAGTCTGCGTTCGCCAGATAGATGCCAGGCGTGGTACGTTCTGGATGCATACTTGGAAGGAAGCTTATGTTGTGCATCGAGTTATCGATGCTCCCCGAAATATGTGACAACCCCCCCTCCCCCCCCCTTCACTTTTAGCCAGCGTACTTTAGCCATTGGCTGCAGTATGCATACAGCTAATTTAGTCCCTCTAGTGTTCTTTCGGCTCCTCAATTCTGAACTGGCTCAAAAAGTGGAGGGGGGG
>Ga0265780_10007002_pt1 | contig 13923 bp, 19 predicted proteins | sample P1T30metagenome_FD_192432 | JGI IMG/M metagenome (GOLD analysis project Ga0265780, IMG submission 192432) | Plant litter microbial communities from East Loma Ridge, Irvine, California - P1 T30 | ecosystem: Environmental > Terrestrial > Plant litter > Unclassified | place: USA: California... | reverse complement strand
CGAAGAATCTCCTTGATCGAGTGCTCATACTCATCCGCGTGAATGCCATTGATCATATTGTAAGCGCTCATGAGCGCCCAGGGTGATGCATCTCGAACAGCTATCTCGAAGGGCTTCAGATAGATCTCACGCAACGGCCGTTCAGCAATGATAGCATCGTACGCTTGCCGCTCGGTTTCTTGCTCGTTCCCGAGAAAGTGTTTGATCGTAGCTGCAACACCCTTGCTCTGAAGACCGCGAACATACGATGCAGCAAGCTTTCCAGTAAGGAAAGGATCTTCCGAATACGACTCAAAGTTGCGACCACCAAGAGGCGACCGGTGCATGCACACGGTAGGCGCAAGCAGCACGTGTGCACCACGAGCCTTTGCTTCTTCTCCGAGGTGACGGCCGATCTCCTCAATCATATCCAAGTTCCACGTGGAAGCCATGGATATGCCGCATGGGAATAAAGCGGCCTAGCTTCGTCAGCGTAAGACAAGCAGTGCCAAGCCGGAGTACGTACAGGTGTGCCGTTAGTGAAGAACTCTCCGCGAGCGCCATTGGGTCCATCTGATGTCTTGATTGACGGTATGCCCTTTTCGGGTATGGCTACAGTCCGCCAGAAGTCCGCTCCTGCAAGTAGTGAGATCTGGAATGGTCAGCCCGGCTCCGCTCAAGGCTGCTTCGGCTTTCGAATAGATTAACGAGGTCAGGTGGGATTCTAAGCGATCAGAAAAGCCATTCATTTTGATTACCGACTTTCGAGAACCAATCCTTCTAGACCTTCTGCTCAAAAGACGGGCTGAGATAAGGGATTGTGGCTGGGGAATGACTCGTATCCCTACCAAAAAGACGTATAGGATAGAAGTTGACACCTCCGTGTGCCTCATTCATTCGACATGACCGTATCGAACGCCGAAATTTGAGATATCTGCCACAGAAGTAAAGGCGAACATACCTGTTCCTCTAGAGTCAGCTTCGCCGCAAGTTCCCTCGCCTTGTCGTCCGGCCGCTCCATGGAGAATATCTTCTTGCCCGCCATCGTTTCGTCTGCCGGGGAAGCCTCCTCTGGAGTCGCAGCAGGCGTCAACGTAGGAGTAACGAGAGTGACTGGTTGGATGTGGATAGCCGCGTGCTTTATGTCGTGCTGTTTGATATCTTCCGTCGGACTAGCGTTTCCAAGGTTGATTGTAGCCATTGCAGATCAACCAGAATTAATCATTCGATAAATGCGGAGCGTTCGAGCGAATTGCCGCGCCTTCTTGCCACTGCAACCGGTGCGGTAACGAGCGAGGAGTTGAACGACGATGCAAGCGAGAGAGGGAGGACAAGCTGAAGAATTAGCAGATTCAGAGGCAGTCAATCGAAGTAGATTGTCATCCTTTAGTACTTGCGCAGCGCTGGATGCGACTGTCTCTTGACGCATGGACCCAGGGAAAACGCTCGAGTACCGGATCTATTGGAAACAAGCCTTGTCCTAGTCACGGCTCGCAGGCACGTCGTCTCAGATCTACAAGGTAAGTATTATTGGTCGGCGGGGGCAATCAACCGAAGTTAACGCGCCCGTCTCGATCTGTCGACAGGAGGGAGGCTCATGTGTGATCTCAATCTAGATCCGTTGCAACGGCTTCTTGTGGCGAAATCCGAGAGTAACGCGAAGGGTACGATAGCAATCCTTTGATCCCCACCACGTTGCAGCTTTCTGAGCAAGTAAGAACCAGACATCCCGCGCAAGTAGGTTGAAGGAGCAGGTGACACGTAGACTAGACATGCAAGTCTACGCCGCGCAGCGAGACATTCGTCTCTCGAGGTAAGCAGCGTGGAACTTGATTCGTCGCCTACTCTTTGTTGGACAGCTGTGATGGCGGACCTGAACCTCCGAAGCTAGTCTAAAAGGCAGTTGAGCAGCTTCCGAAGCGCACATTAGGCAGTCAAAGGATGATACAGCGCGGTTGCATACCAATCAGTGGTGGGAAATCTCGCAATGAGGTTGTAGCGGCCCGAGAGGCGGGTATGTTAGCGGGAACCCGGGCCAGTGAACCGTCTGCATCCTGGCTTGCATATCACGCTGACGAAGTCTCCGCCTGGGCCAAGCGAGCGTTGATTGTGGTTCATCGAAACCATCGGACGTTGGAAGCAGTGACCAGACCAGAAAGTCGGAATGGAAACATCTGGACGTCGTCTGTTCTTGCCCCGCCAACGCCGCACGTGCACGATGTCGCGGTTGCATCTCAGACACACGAAGATCATTGCGAAGTCTGGCTATCTTCACCGAATTTTCATCTGCGAATCCGTATTTCAATGAGGATGCGAATCTATCACGACACTACTGTTCAGGCCGGCTGCTAGCTCGTGCGTCAACTCGTAGCCCTATATCCCCACGCTGTTGAACACCTGACACGAGCAAATTGATCGGAGTATCGTCGGGGGAATAGCAAATGAAAAGGTACTATGGTACTTGATTGCGACCGCACCGTAGTCATTCAGTAACCAAGTGTTGGTAGCAGCAAGTACATCGTTGAGATGCACTGTTTCCTGCTGTGCTGGTGTTGGAAAGGCACTGCGGCAAGTGACTTCGGGAGTAACTTCCGCGCCGCTTATCCTGCGTGCCTGCTTTCTCAGCAGGCGAAGCAGCGCTCAACCTCCATGTCCCCGGAATAGCATGTGAACACGTTCTGCGTATCATGAGGAAGGATAGTGGAGTACTGTGCCGTCTCTGGGGTCTTGCGCTGAATGTGATCGGCATGAACACACCGTTTGAGCAAGCCGAAGAAACCGCCATCAAAGCTGTGCCTGACGTCTCATTACTCGACCACGCAAGAACGTTGAACAATCTACATGTATTTCGGCGTCTGTGAATCAGAGCATGTTTGCCACTATCTCAGAGTACCTAATCACCTTCCCATCAAAAGCCATCTTTCCACATTGCATTCACGATCACAGCACCTAAAATCCGAAATGCATGGCTCAAGACCAATTCTTCTATACGAATGCTAACTCATTGACCCAAAGAGGCTTTCCATCAACGTTGCCTCCTTCTCTTCTCATACGCCTCATCGAGGATGCTTTTAGCTTGAATCTACCAATCATCCTGCTTCCGTCCATGCATAGCAGCCTGACGCTGTCTAAGCGCCTCTGCTAATCCACCAGCGATACTACCACTGCTGTCCCGCGCGCTCTCCATTGTGCTACCCCCACTACCACTGTACCCACTATCCCGTCCAGAGTCACCGTTGACGGCTTTCCTGGCGGCAGGACGTTTGGCAGGTGGAGCCGGAGGCTTGGGCTTGCTGTTTGCAGGGCGAGCGGGTGGCGCTGGGGGTGGAGCAGGTGCTGCTGAACGTACTTCCTCAAGGTATGCAGACGGCGCCCAGCCGGAGGCGGATTTGTCAAGACGGGATGCTAGCCACCAACCTGTTGAAGCTTCGTTAGTATGTCGCGTTAGTGGAAGATCAGGATGAACGTACCATTGCCCTCCTTCTGTGTGACCAGGATGATCTCATCCTTCCCTAGACTCAACTCTCCAGCGCTCTGACCTGCAAAGTCATATAGCGCCTTGTATCGAGGTTCCTTCGGCTGAGCTGGCGCTGGCGGCGGTGGGGGTGGAGGAGGAGGTGTGCGTGATGAGCCGGCTGACGCGGTACGCGCATGAGAGCCCGCACCGTTCGACAAGGCAGCGACGGGCGCCGGAACAGGTCTGGCTTGCGACACTTCTGGCTGAGGGACAGGTCTCGGTTGCGGGGCGGCAGGCGTGGGTACAGCCCTTGGTTGTGCTGGACGAGAGGCGAGCTTCGAAGGACCTCCGCCAGGACCACCGGGCCGCAACAGCTTACCCTTTGTGATGGGCTTTGCGGCGATCTGCTTGCCTTTGGGCGTGGGCTTGGAAACGGAGTTGGGTGGCTCTCCTGGCCCAACGTGGATGGTGCCACTCTTGTACTGGTCATCCCTCGGTACTGCGGGATCTTTGACGACTTTGACCTGGGCTGGCTTGCCAGGCTTCTTGTTGTATTGGATGCTACGGTGTGTTAGCCATTTCCGGATGCATGCCGACTGTGGAACTTACGTTTCGCCTATTTGGAGTGTCATTGCGCCTCGCAGCACGTTGTGCAGCTGAGTGAAGAACTCAGTCTTGAATACGCAGTTCACTAGTGGATCAGGATCTGTTGGCGACCCAGCGCCGATCGAGAACCAGTCGTCTTTGAGTGTTGAACAGCTGATCATCTTGATGGCGCCAACGGGTATTACCCTCTCAGGCAAAATCTGGATTTGCCCTTTGACCGAGGCAACCTTGACCAGGTAAACGTTCTTCTTTGTCAGAATGAGCGTGCGAGCTTCTGGTTTACTTGATCGACCGAGCTTCGATACAAGCACTTCCGCCCTGCACGAGAACGGCACCTCTTCGTTCGGAGCTATGCCGACCGCTTGGGCCATGACCTCACCAGTGCCACCTTTGTTTCCGATACCAAGGTAGTCGCCCATGAATCTTCGGGAACCGATTAAACTGTATCTTCTGCGTTCTTTCCGTCCTCCGAGTATCTTGTGACCTTGGTCGCGCCATTCGATGAATTCCTTGCCGCCATTAAGCTTGCGCCAGAACCGCTGGATGCGTGTCGCGCACTCTGCTCGGTATCGTAGATAGTTTCTCCATGCGCGCTGAATGCGAATAGCCATGTTGTGCCAGTACTTGTCTCGCATAGTCTCCAAGGCGAACAGTGTCTCGGGTGTCTTGATGAAAACCTTTGTTGTACCAATTTGGAACTCCTCCGCTGGGATGTTGGTATCCTTCAAGATCTGTTTAGCACCCGTCTCGTAGTCGCCGGTCCAGGTGTACTCTCCGGCATATGAGCACTTTGGTGACAGCAAGAAGAACCGTTCCACGAACTTATCGAAGGTCTGACGAGACGCAAAACCTGCTCTCCGAATGCGCACGTTTTCTTGCAGACCCAGGTACTTGACCTGATGTAGTACGTTGGCATCGGTGAATTCCTTGGGCGATTTGTTCTCGTTGGGCTTGATGGTACGGATGTAGGACGGACGAGCTTGCATCAAAGTCGTCACCAGGTCGTTCGCAGAAGCTTTGATCTTATCTCCAGCCGTCGGGGGTCGCCGCCTGTTGTCCTGGTCCACCTGGTGGGGGAAGAGAGTATGCACAAAGGTGTTGCTGCTCTGACCAAGCAGGTTTAGCAAGTCTTTCAACAACTGATCCTTGTTCTTGTCGGTCATGCCATCGATCGCGTACGAGACCTCACCAGCATAGTGCTTAATGACGAACTGACCCTGGCGAGGCGTGAAGTTGGGGTTCGACGAGAGAGCGTTAAGTCTCTGGACAAATGTTTGATCCGCAGCGGTAGGATCGGCGTGGGCTGTCGCACAAGCGTCATTCAGGGCAGCGAAAACACCCGGTGGCCGCTTCTCCTCAATCAAGTCGCATACAATCTTGTTGTCGAAATACTTGATGGGAGTCCACTTGATCTGCTCGCGCTCGTACTCTTCTTGTTCCGCCTTGAGCGTCAACTGGATAAAGATTTGCTGTAGCTTCTCGTTGACGTAGTTGATGCACAACTGCTCGAAGCTATTCTTTTCGAAGATCTCGAAGCCGTAGATATCCAAAATACCAATCGACTGGGCGGTCGCACCTCGGGCCTTCAAAGAGACGTTGACGCGCTCCACGATCCAGTCGAAGAGGTTGAAGTAGATTCCCTTGGAGAGTGCGTCGCGGACTGCATTTGCTTGCGCGCAGTTCAGAGGCACGTCGTACACGGAACCTCGTCGCCCTCCTCGACTTGTCTCCATAACACGAATGGTCAGAGCTTTGTTGACATGCGACGCATCGACTTCAAGCAGATAGGCTACGAAATCTACTACCGACTGGTCGACAATAGCTGCGTTGCCTGAGTCATCCTCGCGGAACGACACATTCCCTAGCCACAAAATCGCTGCAAGCATCCGGAATATGTTGTCCTGCTCAGCTTGTTGTAGTCCAATAACCTTCATGGCGTTCAGCGTGTCGTCGAACTCGGCGTGGTCGTCGATCCCCGGGACGTCGAAACATTTCGATTTGCTCGTGTAGAGGTAGGCTTGCGGTTGTTGTAATCCGAAGATTTCTGTGCATGTCAGCGCGAGTCTGATGTCTAGTCAAACTGGGCTTACCTCTGTATTGTGAGGATGCGGCTTTTGTGAACTGGTAGAAGATATGGAAGTTGCGCTCGTTCACAATCTGACCCGTCACTCGGGTCTTCTCGAGCAGGTAGTTGTTGATGTTTGCTCCCACTGGCTCTCCTTGCGCGTTGAAATGAATCTCGAGATACTTTCCGAACCGCGACGAGTTGTTGTTCCTCAGCGTCTTCGCGTTTCCGAAGGATTCGAGCAGCGGGTTGGTGGCCAGCACCATGTCCTTGATCTCCTGGATAGATGAATTGCTACCTCCCGAGACATTGGCGATGTACTGCATAAGTCGCTTCGCAGCTTCTGTCTTTCCCGCTCCTGATTCGCCGGAGATGATGACACATTGGTTCTCCTTGTATGCGTTCATGTTATAGTAGGCGGACTCGGCGATTGCGAAGACGTGAGGGGGTACCTATACCTCATTAGCCCTGGGAGTTGGTGGACAGCTATGCACCGCACCTCCAGCCTGTTCTTGCCCTTGTAACTCTCCAGCACTTGGTCGGTGTAGATGCCCACTGCCACTTGTCAGCATCCCACTCTGAGGCGCATGTCCTGTCACCTACAGTCGCGGAACGGGTTGACCGAGACCAGCACGTGGCCGATGTATGTCTGCGCCCATAGTCAGTCGCTGTCCTAGTCTATGGCTGCGTGGGTGTGCGACGCGGGGCTGGCGCAAGCGGGTCGACGCACGTATATCTCGCCATTTTCGAATCGCTTCTTCAGGTTCTCGTTGATGGCCTCATTCGAAACCTTGCTGATCAAGGTGAGATCCGATACACCGACTTCCTTCTTCTTGGTGGTCTCGAAGACGGCCTTGGTAGCGAACTGGGCCTTGGGCTGAGCGCCGCCTCCGGCCTTGCGCGCGGCGCGGTTGGTTTTCCCCTACAAATCACCTGTATCAGCCTGTGTTCCTCCCCCGAAGTCTCTCTGCATCTTACCATGATTGGTGCCCGACGTCGAGCTGGGACCTGTAGCTTGAGCCGGCCAGTGGGGTAGGACGTGTGCTGCGGATTTCAGGGAGCAGCGGATATGGTAACAATGGACGGCAAAGCCAGGTAGAAGCCGTATGGGGGAGCAGTCGCTCGGGGGTGTGGGCGTGTAAAGATGGCTGCAATGCGGCGGTTGTAGAGACCGGCCAACGTCAGAGCCCTGGATGGAATCGGGCGCTTCGGAGGGTACTCGCCCCATCGTCCAGCACAGCCACAGCTATTCAAGTACGACGTACGCGCAAGCTGCCGCCGCGGCTGGAATTTCCTCGTCATCTCCATTCACCCCCATTTCCTATCGGGCTACACACATCAGACTGACATGCATTGTAGCCATGTCACTTGCTAGAACATCTGCTGTCATACTACTGCATCATTCACCGTCGCCGCTGCGAACCCATCCAGGCTCGGCCCAGTTTCCGCATCAAAGTGTCGCAGCAAACGCCTCACACAAGGACGACCCGGGTGTGCCGCGTACGCATAATTTCTCGTGACGTGTCACAAACTTAGGCATTAGGCACCAACGTTCTCATGGTCGTGACCGGATGCTCATTCAAACTAATCGCTAGGAGAAAACGCCAGCAACATGCAAACCGTCGTGAATGAGTGTTCGAACAACAGCACTGCTCAGTAGCAGAGACGACGCCGTGGAAATGCCCAAAACCCTAATAGAAATATCCCAGATCCCAAAAACGCCATCGCTCCAAGGTCGTCATTCAATCATCATGAGAAAACATCACCGCCAAAACGCCCAACGCTCGCCCAGTCCAGCCGCTTGGACTCTTCTAGTTGCGGACCGCCCCAGGAATATACCTTGGGGTCTACCAGGCAGCCCAGACCGCCTTCTTGACACCATTCCGACACGACAGCATAGATAAATTCAATCTTCGCGCGGAGGAGGTTGCCCTCTGTGAGCTCTTTGTAACTGTCTTCCTTGTCGGCTGAGCCGTAGAGAAGCTGTTGCAATGAACCGCGAAGATGTGCTCTGGCCTTTACGTGCTTCCACGGCACGTTTCCTGTTTCTTCGAGAAGAGACGTCGCATCCAGAGGCAGGCATAAAAAGTGCCCGTAGCTTGCATCTGACGACAGGACGAGTTTGGTGTGGTCGGGGAAGTTGAACTAAACACATTGTTAGACGGGCTTTGTAGAAAATGGCAAAAGCGCTTACTTGGAAGGAGCCGTCGTCGAAACCCCAGATCCCGACGTTACCAAGGCGTTGGTAGAAGCGAACAAAATTCACGCGGGGATCTTTTCTGAGCGGCTTTTCTTCGTCGCCAAAGGTTGCACACATGTACTTTCCAAACTTGTGCCACACTGTCCGGATCTCCTCAATGCGTCGCGATTCGAGCACTTCAATCTCCGACAGTCCCCGATCTTTCTTCACGGTCGTGTAGTAGTTGAGCGCAACGCTTTTGGCAAGCTCTCGGTTGCCTCCAGCCTTTCGTAGGTGGTTGTATCCGTCCGTGGCGAACGCAATCGTAACGGGGTATTGGTCCTCTGCAGAGAGGAGTGTGCCGATACTACCATCGTTGAGGACGTACCCCACCCCGTATCTGCGGCTGTAGTCTACCCATTTTGCGACAAACGGTAATTGCGGTGGCTGATCTCTTCTTGACTTCGTAGGCTTCTTGTCGAGGGCTCGTTCAAGGTTATCGCGGAATGTCATCAAGCGCGCCAACACGGTCACTGGGTCAGTCGCAGGCATGTCATTGCTGACGGTCCGATAGCGGGGAGCATTTCGCGCTGAAGTTGGTTGCGGCGCAGGTTCCGATTTCGCGCTCTCTCGAGCGCTGGTCCGGGAGACTCTTAGAGGTGGGAGGTCAGGGAGTCCGTTCGATGTTGTCTTTGGCGCTTCTTTTGCGGTTTCCTTCGCCGCTCGTGCGCGCGTCGAAGTGCGTGCCTCACGAGGGACGCGTAGAGGAGCAGGTGCGGAAGCCGTGCTCGCAGTAACACGCCCAGTGTTCGAGATCTTGCGGGCTGCTCGCAACCGCGTCGGCTGTTTGTCAAGTATCCTGTGCGCGGGCTCTGGCTCTTCGGCTGGCTCTACGTTCTCCTTCAATGTCTGCATCGGCTGTGGTTCTCTCCTTGGGGCTCTGGATGCACGAGTCTTCGTCCGCTCGTTCCCGGTAGTTTCTGACAGGGCTTGGCTTTCAGATGACGATTCCTTCTCTTCCGATATTTCGCTGAGCCCTCCCGGGGCTTGATGAGGCCACTGCGTGCGGGCAGGGAAAGGTACGTAGACGACATCTTTAGAGAACGGGATGTTTGGTTGCTTGCCGGCTTCAATCTCCTTTTGACAATCTCTTGCTACTGTCTTGTTGGTTCTGCGACCAAAGGTTCCAAATGCCTTTCCTTGCTCGTATTCGCCGACCGATGAGGACTTGCAAAGTGCCCACCATTCCTCAGTGTATCCACGCCTAATCGTGGATGCTGTTGGTGGGCGGTTCTTCGGCCATTTCGGCACCCGCGAGGTACATTCGCTGCTCAGCTCCAATGGGATATAGCCCAGTTTGAAGAAAGGGTGCGCAACGATCTGGTCGGGGGTCGGTCGCTCGTCTTCGTGCACCAACAGTAGCGAGACGATGTCGCGGAGGTCGTCGGTGATCTCGTTGGCAAACTTGGCGAGGTCGGGCCAGGTGTATTCGCGAGCCTTCAGCTTCCGGTAGATGTCTTCGCGCTTGGCGGCATGGAATGGCGCCCTTCCGACCGCGAGTGTGTACATCATGATTCCAATAGCCCACAGGTCGACCTTCTCGTCATGACCCTTTCCTGTCTTCTCCAAGACCTCTGGTGCAAGGTAGTTTGGTGTACCACACATGGTTGTTCGACGGATCGCCCCATAGTCGCTCTGTGACACCAGTAGTGCAGCGAGACCGAAGTCGCCGACCTTGACATTCATATCGCGGTCGAGGAAGAGGTTGCCTGTCTTGAGATCGCGGTGTACGATGTTCCGTTGGTGGAGGTATTTGATTGCGCCGCACGTCTGAATCATGAACCGCCGGATCTCAGGCATGGTGAAGTATTTGCGCTTCTTGATCGCATCGGCAAGAGAACCGTTTTCGCATAGCTCCAAGACAACGTAGGTGCTTGATTCGAAAGAAAAGGCGCGGAAGAACTCGACGATGTTGGGATGAGATAGCTTCGAGTGGATCTGTAGTTCAGTGACAAACTGCGGCGCGTCAGCAAATAACCATGTATTCCTCCCAAGCTTCCAGTACCTTTTGCGCCAGTTTGGGGGGCTCCATTTTGGATTTGACAATTTTCAAAGCGACAGTAGAGCTGCCGAGGTGTTCGTGGCCCAGCAGCTTTGCGCGATGGCAGATCGCGAAGCCGCCTTTGCCCAGCTGCGATCCCGTTTCATATTGGAGTCCCTCGGGGTCCTGAACCACGGCCGGCGGGGCATCTGCGTGTATCGACGAGGCAGACATTGGCGTGGAGGTAGATGGAGAGAGATGATGAAATCGGGGACGAGGTCGCAGAGTGTTGATGGCATGTAAACAAGGGCCCTTAGCGTCGTTGCTAGGGCTGTCGGCCAATCGGTGCCCGGCACAGTCCGCTCGATGCACAGCGACTTGCACAAGCGTGCACTGGAGATCGTGCTTCACGATCCAGTACGAGTTCGACTTAGTCGTGTGCGCTGGCCATGCGTCTCGTCACGTCTCCCGCGTTGTCATGGAGCTGCTGGGCCCGCAGTCAATCGCCATCGCCGTCGGTGGATCTCCGGCAGCGCAAGGCAGCATCGATTTGAACATCGAACCTGCAGCCATGCGCACCACCACGAATAATCCTACACCACTTTGCTATACAGCTGTTCCGATGCGTCTATCTGTATGAAGCCTGCGATGCACAGCCGTCCGCCGGTCGATTGTCTCCATATCTCCCCGCGACCATCCGAAACGCTCTCGTAACCAGACATGTCTCTCACGCTCAAGGTCACATCACTGTTCGTCAGAACGCTTGCGAAGCCTGTAGCAGTATGTTGGTCAGCCCCGGGGATCTTCAGTCATAATTGACACATTCCAGAATGCCATCAAACGCAATGCCCACGAACACGACCGCTTTCGCCGGATATGCGTCAAATTTGCCCAAGGTTTGCATCGCGTCGACATGCGCATGCGCCTCGGCCTCCTCCAGGACCCGGCTGTTATCGACAGACAGATTAAGAAGGAAGTCCAATTAGCAGAGGCTGCGCGGAAAAAAGCAGCCGCCCCAACGGTTCTTACTGAAGAGGAGATGAAGGCGGAGGAGGCGCTCACGGAGAAGGAACGAGACGCTATCAAGAAGAAGACTGAAGAGAGAATCAAGCCCCGTATTCGACCTCTATCTGAACAAAAAGCCATCGAGATGGGCGCCAACTTCGCTGCCGAGACGTTTATATTCGCTGTTGGAATCGCTGTAATTCTTGTTGAGCAATGGCGACAAAGAAGGAAGGCACGCAATGCCAGAGACGATATAAGAGAAGACTTAGAGGAGGTGCAGGCTGAGCTCAAGGCAGTCAAGGCAGAATTTGAGGAGTTCAAGGCGAAGCACCCGGAGCCTGCTTCCTCAAAGATACTAGGGTTCTTCACGGGCAGTGGAAAGAAGGAAGACAAGAAGCCTGAAGCCGTGAGCACCGAAGCGAAGCCAGCATCTGTCGAGGCTCAGCGCGATGCCACCCAAGCGACGAATGCTACATCCGCAACGCACGAGCAGTCGCCAGCCGATAAGCCCTCACAACATAAGGATCTAGGGATGTACACTCGGGAAGCGTAGATATGTACATCTTACGGGCATACATTCTCGAGGCTCGACTCATGGTAACACCATGTCGAAAGTACCATTTGGACACACTCCTCTCATATACCCAACACAATCATAGAAGCATGAAGTTTTCCATTCCCTACAGTGTCGCGATCCCAAAATCCTATGTTTCTAGCTTCGTGTCCTGATTTGACCTTCAGTTTACATCCGCTGGTTGCTCTTTCCGTCGCGACCCACGCACCTTCTACAACAAGAAGCTTAGCTCACAGACACTGACTAGGGCCACATGCAAAAAATACACTCCCTCGATATCTCTGACACACTTAATCATTCTGACACCAGGTCATCCCCAATTGCCTCGGAGATTCACATCTGCTTATCCTCGGTATGGGTCTTCTGTACCACACCAGCGATACTGCGCCTTGTCCCGGTGAGAAGGCACAATCCATCATCCCAGGTGGAGAAAGGCGCCCCATGAACGTTGTCGCCCCTTCTCAACTGGACGGTGGAGCAGACTATTATTCGCGAGCCCCCAACGACAGAACCATTCCCTCTCAGCAAAGTCACTACCCCCAACTCCCTCGCCAGACTCAAAACGCGCTTTCCGTCCCCCCACCGCCGCCTCGTCAACCATCCCGCACCCTTGGCAATGCAGTCAACGACCTAATTCCTTACTGTACAACCGAGCCGCCTCTGAGCCAAGCGCAGGTCATTGCTCTAAGCGACGTTGTGGGTAGTCTAAAGGAACTCGTCGTACTGGCCCTAGGTGCTGCTTCTGGTGTACCGGGAAGTATGGAGATACTGGAAGGTGCGGTGGGTTCGCAGGCCGCAGTGAATATTGTGGAGTTCTTTGCCGACGAATGGGAGATTGAGGGTTGAGAAGATTCATGGATGTGGGGTCAGAAGTGAGGGGATGGTTTGCTGATGCGTGTGGATATAGGGGATGACGAGGGGTCATGTGGGTGCAATGATGAGAAGCACAGGCAATCATGAAGAAGATGTGAGGTGGTGATGGGAAGTTGTATCATTCGCTACCAAGGAAGTAAACTGCGCTCGCTACCAAACCATCTACCGCACCTGCGAAGTATAAAACGTTCGCTCCCTCTTGCCTCCTTGCTGCTCTGCACCTCGAAGTCGAAAACACCGAGGGTGTGTCAGCACATCACCTCGGTCGACGATCGAGAGGAAAGTCAAACGACAACGTAGACCAGTGATGATCAGAGATCGATGTCTTCGTGGTATCGACAAGTGTTCTGAGGTCAAACAAAAGAAAAGCAGGATAGCGGTGTCGACCGGTGATGAGGAGAGGTCGATGTCTTCGTGATGTCGACCAGTGTTCTGAGGTCAACGAAAACACGTTCAAACAACACGTCCGACCGATGATGACAAAAGATCGATGTCTTCGCGATGTCGAAATTGCGTTCTGAGGTCAAAGATGCTGCTGGGTATGAAATGCCGATGAGGGTCGAGAGCACAAACCGTATCGTAGCCTATCTCTTGCACGCGGTGTCAGCCGAAGCAAGCAGGGCGATTTTTAGGGTCAGTCCAATAGAGTTTTGTCACCATGGGCCACAGCCTCCGGTAGTCAAACAACCATCTTCGTTCATCACTCCCAACCTGCCTTCAGTGTGTCCGAGTATCTTCATCCAACCCTGTTGTATCCGACGTAACAAAAGGCGGCGATAGCTCGGGAGCACAACGAGGCAGTGGTCGTGACGGGACTCGAAGGATCTCGGCAACGCGGTGTACAGGCTCGACGATGGGTGACAGGTGACAGTCATGTGATCGTGCCTCTTGTTGTCTTAGCGAAGTGCAGAGGTAGTCGTGTCAGCCAGGCCTGAATGGTGGATGGACTGCCGGTGGACGGTGCTGATGAGGGTGTCTTGTTTGAATGATAGATGAGGCTTCAAGTAACTCGAAGGAGATCAAGAGAAGATTGGAAGTAGAAGGGATGCGCCAAAGATGCTCGAGTGAGTTGGGATGAGAGGAAATGGAGGAAGACGGTGGGAGGAGTGGTTTATATACGGACAGAAACCGCTGCGCACTGATG
>Ga0265780_10007001_pt1 | contig 13925 bp, 12 predicted proteins | sample P1T30metagenome_FD_192432 | JGI IMG/M metagenome (GOLD analysis project Ga0265780, IMG submission 192432) | Plant litter microbial communities from East Loma Ridge, Irvine, California - P1 T30 | ecosystem: Environmental > Terrestrial > Plant litter > Unclassified | place: USA: California... | reverse complement strand
CTGGAATAAAAAATCGCCAACCCGGTCAGTGTGATCATGAACAGGAACGGTAAAGTGAGCACGCCAAACAGATTGTGCGCGTCTAGCCAGGAGCGCTGGCCTTTGCCGGGACGGAAAGTGAAGAAGTCGCTGAAGATGCGCTTGTGGACGATCACGCCGGACACCAGCGCCACCAGCATCCCCATCGACAGCACGCCGACGATCCAGAAGCCGGTCAGGCCGGCCTGCAGCGAATAATGGAAAGTCATGAAGAAGCGCCCGCCCTGGGTCTCGCGCCCCCATGGCGCGGCCAGCACCGCACCGCTGGCGGGATCGATGGCCTGCTGCCGCTCGCCGCCTTTATCGCGCCAGAACAGCCGCAGCGCCTCGTCCGAACGCGCCGGCAGCTCGATGCGCCAGAAGCGCGCCTTGGGTGCCTGCTCCGCCAGATAGCCAAGCGCGCGCTGGACCGACGCCCCTGCGAAAACCGGCTGCGACGGTGCATCGACCTGCGGCATCGCCTGCATCCAGCGCGTGATCGGCTCGCGGAACACGCTCAGCGTCCCGGTCAGGAAGATGGCGCATAGCAGCCAGCCTGTGATCAAACCGCCCCACGTGTGCAGCCACCCCATCGAAAGACGCCAGCTATCCCTCATGCCACTACCTCGCCGCGATTACAGGGAGCCGCGCAGCATCAGGCCGACGCTGCGCGGCTCACCGTAGTAGTTACCGCGGGTCAGGGAGCCCAGCATCGAATAGTAGCGGCGGTCGAACAGATTGTTGAGGTTCAGCTGCGCGGTCCATTTATCGTTGATGCGGTAGGCCGCGTTCATATCCCAGACGGCGCGGCCACCCTCGCCCATCGTCACGGCCGTGTTGTCCGATGCCGGGAAGGCGTAACCGCTTTGCGCGGAGACCGCGCCGCCCACGGTCAGCGCCTTGAACTGGCCGGGCAAACGGTAGCTGGTGGACGCGCGCAGCAGATGGTGCGGCGTCTCGGAGCTGATGCTGGCGCCGGCGTCGTCGCGGCTGGTGACATAGGTGTAGCCGGCCGATACCTGCCAGCCCGGCGCCAATTCCCCGCTCGCCTCCAGCTCCACGCCCTTGCTGCGCAGGGTACTGCCGTTGCGATAGCAGTCGCTGGTCGACAGCGAGCCGGGACACATGCCCAGGTTGGCCTCGTCGAGCACCGCCAGATCGTCCTTGCGGATCTTGAACACCGCCAGCGACAAATTCAAGCGCCCGTCATACAGCTCGCCCTTGATGCCGGCCTCGTAGTTGGCGCCCACCGCGGGCTTCAACGGCGCGCCGTCCGCACTCAGGTAAGTGCTTTGCACCTGGAAGGTGTCGGCATAGCTGGTGTAGAGCGACCATTGCGGATTCAGGTCGTACACCAGACCGGCGTATGGCGTGAACTCGTGGTCCTGCTGATAATCGGCCAGCTTGGCGCCGGTCAGGCGGTTGACCTGCAAGTAATCCTGCCAGCTCACGCGCCCGCCCAGCAGCAGGTGCAGCGGCTCGGCCAGTTCCAGCCGCGCGCTGGCATAGGCGCCATAACGCTGGTCGCGGGTATCCGCATCGACTGTCCATGCCGGGCGCGCCGGCTCAGCCACCGCCGCGTGATTGACGTTGAAGATATTGACCGGGATGTTGGTCCGTATATCGGCTGTCTTGTTGTTTTGCTCCTGCTTCGACCAGTTGGCGCCCACCGCTACCTGGTGAAGGCCGCCCAGCGCCTTGAAGCTGCCGGTCAGGCTGGCGTCCACACCGTAGCTGGTCACGTCCAGATTCTTGAAATACAGGTCGTACAGCGTGGCGCCACGCAGGGTAGCGCGGTTCACCGCGCCGCGCGTGATGCCGACCTTCTGCTCGAAACCGCCGTCGTTGTAGTTGGCCGCCAGGCGTGCCTTCCAGCCGGCGCCGAAGCGATGTTCGACCTCCGCGAAGACATCGTTGAAGGTGGCCTCGTGCTTGTTCCAGTCCTGCGCCATCGACGTCGATCGCGGCACATCGAGCGCGCCGCCGTCGGCGTAGCGCGGCAGCCCGAAAACGGTGTAGCCGTCGATGGTGTTCTCCTGGCGGCGCGCGCCGACGGTCAATGTGGTGTCGCGACCCAGGTCCGCCTCGATCACACCGTACAGCAGCGGCTCACGCGCATGCGTCACATCCTGGAAGGCGTGCTTGTCCTGATAAGCCACCACCACCCTGCCGCGCAAGGTGCCATCGGCATTGAGGGGCGCACCGGCATCGACTTCGGTGCGGTAGTTGTCCCACGAGCCGGCGCTCAGGTTGACGTCGACATGCGCCTCCTTGCGCGGACGCTTGCGCACCAGGTTCACCGCGCCGCTTGGGTCGCCGGCGCCGACGATCAGGCCGGCCGCGCCGCGCAGCACTTCCACCCGGTCGTAAATAGCCATGTCGGTTGGCATCCAGCCGGTGGGGTCGAACACCGTGCCGGCCACGCCGTCGACCAGATAAGTGTCCATCGCAAAGCCGCGAATGGTGAAGGTATGCGATCCGAAATTGCGCTGCGAACGGGTGGCGCCGGTGGCTTGCGCCATCACCTCGTCCAGGGTCACCAGGTTTTTATCGTCCATGAACTGGCGCGTGATAACGCTCACCGATTGCGGCGTCTCGCGGATCGACTGCTCCATCTTGCCGATGGTGGTCGCGCGGCCCGTGTAGGAGCCGGAGTTTTCGGTCGTCGCGCCCAGCGTCTGCGCCACCACATGCACCATCGGCAGCGCGGCGGCGCTGTCGGCCTGCGCCGACGAAGGCCCCGACACGGCGACCACGTAGCCGCCGTTAGCCTGCCGCGTGGCCGCCAGGCCGGTCCCCTTCAACAGCGCCGCCAGGCCGGAAGATGGCGTATGGACGCCGTTCAGGCCCGGGCTTTGCATATCCTGCGTTGTCTGCGTCGAAAATGACAGCATGATGCCGGCCTCGCGGCCGAAGCGGTTCAGGGTGGCCGTCAACGGACCGGCGGGGATGGCGAAGTTGCGCAGGCTGTCGGTCTGCTGGGCGTTGGCCTGGGTGGACATCATGGCCAGCGGCGCGACGGCGATCGCCCCCACCGTCAATGCGCGTAGCGCGTGGCTGATCGCGCAAGCAATGGCGCAGCGTTGGATCAAAGGGAGTGAATTCTGGTGCATGTCTGGATTCCTGAATGGCGAGGATAAAAAAGCTTCTTATCCCCATTGCCCCGCGAGAAACCGAAACAGCTCAGCTATTTTGAACTATTTTTTCAGGCCCACCGTGACCCAATAACGGGTATAGCGCTCGACCTTGACCGGCAGCGTGGTTTGCAGGAGGTCGAGCACCTTGTCGGAATCGGCCAGCGGGTAGGTTCCACTGACGGTCAGCCGCGCGGCCGATGGCGCGCAGCGCAGATGACCGGGACGATAGCGGTTCAATGCGGCTAGGAATTCAGGCAGCGGCATGTCCTGGGCGACCAGCATGCCATCGACCCAGGCGGTGACTGCATCGTCCACCGCCTCGACCGCACCAGCGGCGGCGCGCGTGAAGCCGGCCTGCCGGCCCGCGTCCAGCCTGACGGCGCCGCCGCCGGCCGGACGGATCTCCACGGCGCCGTCCAGCACCGACACCACGCTGCGCCCGTCCAATCGCCGCACCTGGAAGTGGGTTCCCAGTGCGCGCGCGTAACCTTCCTCCGTCTCCACCGAAAACGGCCGCGCCACAGCGCCCGCAAATACGCGTTCGTGCGCGGTGGTGACCAGGATTTCTCCGCGCAGCAGCTGCAGCGTGCGCGCGGTGGCGGTGTAACGGATATTGAGCGCCGTATCGGCATTCATACGCACCCGCGTGCCGTCGTCGAGCATCAGCACCGCTTGCTCGCCGACACGCGTGCGACGGTCGGCCGACCATTCCCGCCATGGCGTTTCTTCCTCGGCCATCCAGGCGGAGGCGCCCAAGCCCATTAAAATAGCCAACGTCTTGAGGGCGTTGCGGCGCTGTTCCGGGCGGACCCCGTTCAAGGTCGCGTGCGCGATATCGGGTTGCAGGCTTTGCAGCTTGTCGCCAAACGCCTCCACCCGCGCCCAAGCCCGCGCGTGCACGGGATCGGCGTCGTGCCACCGGCGCCAGCGCAGGCGCAAGTCGTCATCGGACAGCTCCGATTGCAGCTCCACCAGCCAGTCCACCGCCTGCGCGCGCACCTCGGGCGGAATCTGGGGTGTCGTCATATCAATCGGCAAAACAGCATTGCAGCATGGCGCTGGCGATGTAGCGCTTGACCGTGGCAAGCGAAACGCCCAGCCGCGCGGCGATGTCGGCCTGTCCCATGCCATCGAGCTGAGACAACAGAAACGCTTCGCGCACCAGCGGCGGCAGGCTGTTTAGTAAAGCGTCGATTTCCACCAGCGTCTCGAGCATGATCGCGCGCGTCTCCGGCGACATCGCGTGCTGCTCCGGCCAGGCGGCCAGCGCCTGCTCGTAGGCCAGTTCGATGTCGCGGCGCCGGTAGAAATTAGCCACCATGCCCTGCGCGATCGTGGTGAGCATGGCGCGCGGCTCGCGGATAGCCATTTCCCTCGCCAGCACGCGCACGAAGGTATCCTGCGCGATGTCCGCCGCATCCGAAGCATTGCCCAGCCTTTTGCGCAGCCAGCACTCAAGCCAGCCGTGGTGGGCGTCGTAGATCGATTTGACCTGTTCGGAATGGAGGGATGCGGCCAACATTAGACTTTATGAATGAGAATTATTCTCAATATTAGCCTAACTTTCATCCTGTACGCAAGAATACATCGCTAGCGTTGACGGTTTTTGCGGCGAGACCTGCTTTTAAAGCTGGATATCCATCAGCACATCGTCGTACGGCACGCCGTCGACGATCAACGCGCAATGCTCGCGTCCATAGACCTTGAAGCCGATCGATTCATACAAGGTGATCGCCGCCGCGTTACCGACGGTGACGGCCAGCGTGACCTTGGTCACCCCTTCCATGGTCGAGATGAATTCCATCGCATGCTCCATCAGCTGGCGGCCAACGCCGGTGCCGCGATAGGCGACATCGACCTGCATGCCGCGGATGTAGGCTTTGTGACGCAGCTTGATCTGCGATTCGCGGCCCACACCGACCATGCCGACCAGGCGGTCGCCGTCGAAGGCGCCGAAGCGATTGCGGCCAGCCTCGGATTCAAAGTACTTCTCGGTCACAGGGATCGGCGTATTGCACTCCTCTTCATAGCTGGAGGTAAAAGCGGTTGGGGTTTCACGAAGGCCGGAAAGGCGCAATGACTGGAAAGCTGCGGCGTCGGAAGGCGTTAATCGGCGTATGAGGATAGGCATAATAAGAGAAAAATAAAAAAGTGGAATCGAACGATGTATAAATTATCATTTACCTCACTACCAATAGCAAGCGAATAGGGGCGCGCGGATCAAACTTAACCGGCTTACGGTAATTAAGATCGTTCGTATGACATTTATGACAGGCCTTATGCAGCTTGTATGACCGAATGTGGTCGCAACGCGGTTCGTCGCCGGCGACGCCCGCGTCACCTTCACACTTGCCGCGCCAGCCGGATGCCCGTGAACTGCCAGCGGGCGCCGGCGGGGAAGAAGTTACGGTAGCTGGCGCGCGCGTGCCCGGCGGGCGTGGCGCAAGAAGAACCGCGCAGCACATACTGATTCAACATGAATTTGCCGTTGTACTCACCAAGCGCGCCCGGCGCGCTCTGGTAGCCCGGGTATGCCGCGTAGCTGCTGCTGGTCCATTGCCAGCAATGGCCGAACATTTGCAGCAGCGCCCCATCCGCAACGGCGGCAGCAACTGCGGCCGGATGCAGCTCCCCGGTTTCGATCGCGGCCCGCGCGGAGGCCACCTCCCACTCGGCCTCGGTCGGCAGGCGGGCGCCGGCCCAATGGGCATAGGCGTCCGCCTCGAACAGCGACAGATGCGTCACCGGCAGGTTGGGGTCCAGCGGCAGCGCGCCGCGCAGCGTGAATTCCAGCCAGGCGCCGTTGTCGTCCTGCTGCCAGTAGATCGGGCACTTCAGATTCTGGCTGCGCACCCAATCCCAGCCTTCGGCCAGCCACAGCGCCGCATTGAAGTAGCCGCCGGCGGCGATGAAGGCCTGGTATTCGCCATTGGTCACCAGCCTTGAGGCCAACTGGAACGGCGCCACATACTGTTTGTGGCGCGGCAGCTCATTGTCGAAGCAAAAACCGTCGCCGTCGTAGCCGATCTCGGTCAAGCCGCCGTCAAAGCCCACCCACGACAATGGCGGCGCCACCGGCGCCGCCGTAACGGGCACCTCCATGTAAGCGGGCAGCAAGGCGCTTTGCGCCAGCAGATGCTTGACGTCGGTGAGCATCAGCTCCTGGTGCTGCTGCTCGTGCTCCAGCCCCAGCGTGATCAAAGTCTCGAGCTGTTCGCGTTGCGGCCCATCGAGGTCCGATGCCAGCAAACGCGCCACGCGCGCGTCGACATCGGCCCGGTAGGCGCGCACTTGCGCCATCGCCGGCCGGGTCAACAGGCCGCGCTGGGCGCGTGGATGCTTTTCGCCGATGCCGTTGTAATAGGAGTTAAACAGCACCCGGAAGGCCGGATGGAAAGGCTGGAACCCCTGCTCCATGCGCTCGAGGATAAAGGTCTCGAAGAACCAGGTGGTGTGCGCCAGGTGCCATTTGATCGGACTGGCGTCGGGCATCGACTGCGCGCCGCAATCCTCGTCGGTCAAGGGTTCGGCCAGCAGCAATGAGCGGTGACGCACCGTGCGATAACGGGCGCCGAGTTGGGCGAATAGTGGCTGCTGCGGCAAACGCATGTCCATAAGGTGTCTCTTCCTGTCAGTCGCGGATCACGCGGGCGTGGATGACGGCGAACCAGCCGGCCGGATCGGTCCAGACCCGGTTGGTGGCAAACCCGGACTGTTCCAGCAGGCCGACGAAGGACTGCCGCGTGTATTTATAACTGTCTTCAGTGTGTATGCGCTCGCCCTGCGCGAAGCGGCGCTCGCCGCCCTGCCAGTGCACCGTCAACGCGGTGCGCGCCTCCAGGTGCATCTCGATGCGACTTTGCCCGGGGTTGAAGAAAGCCAGGTGGCGCCACTGGCGCACATCGAAATCGGCGCCGATCAAATGATTCACGTGCCGCAGCATGTTCAGGTTGAAGGCCGCCGTCACGCCGATCGCGTCGTCGTACGCCGCGTCGAGCACCGCGCCGTCCTTGATCAGGTCAACGCCGATCAACAGGCCGCCGTCTTCCCCGGCGTTGGCGTGCAGCCCGCGCAGGAACACCTTGGCCTGTTCCGGCGAAAAATTACCGATCGACGAGCCAGGGTAGAAAAACAAGCGGCGCCGATGTCGCACGCTGTCCGGCAGCGTGAAGCCGCTGGAAAAATCGAGTCCGAGTGGCGTCATGTCGATTTGCGGGAACCGTTGCTGAAGGCGCGAGACGGAATCGAGCAGGAAATCGCGCGAGATGTCGATCGGCACATACTGCGCCGGCTGCAGCAGCGGGAACAGGCCGGCGGCCTTGGCGCAATTACCGGCGCCAAGGTCGATCAGCGAGGCGCCGGTGCCGATATCGCGCGCCATGTCGGCGCCATGGGCGGCGAAGATGCCGGCCTCGGTGCGGGTGGGATAGTATTCGGGCAGTTCGCAAATCGCCTCGAACAGCTTTGAGCCCAGGCCGTCGTACAGATATTTAGGCGAGGTGTTTGCGTTGGTAGCCAGCAGACCGGCGCTGATTTCAGCGATGACCGCTTCGCTGCCGTGAGGGCGCGACATTTGCATGGTAACTCTGCCTTTGAAGGTGCGTGTCCCGCCGGCGACTGCCTACCGTGGACAAACTTTTTGTTATGATAGCCGAATATGCATTTTGAGGCCCGACCCGCCCCCACACCGTGCGGCTTTTCACATTCGGATCAGTTAAGAGCATAGTTACAAGCATATAAATAGAAACATAAATCCTTTACATAGGCGCCGACGATGAAATTTTCCCCGATGAACACGCTCAAAACCCTGCTGGCCACCGGCCTGCTGCTAGCGGCCGCCCATTCCCAGGCGCAATCGGCCGACCGCGTACTGCGCGTGTCCGCCATCCCGGACGAGGCGCCGACGGAACTGCAGCGCAAGTTCAAGCCGCTGGGCGAGTACCTCGAAAAGAAGACCGGCTTGAAGGTCGAGTTCACGCCGGTGACCGATTACGCGGCGTCGGTCGAGGCGCTGATCAATAAAAAGGTGGACATGGTCTGGTTCGGCGGTTTCACTTTCGTGCAGGCCAAGGACCGCAGCAAGAACCAGATCACGCCGCTGGTGCAGCGCGCGGAAGACGAGAAATTCCGCTCCGTGTTCATCACCACCAACAAGGACATCCACAAGCTGGAAGACCTTAAAGGCCGCACCCTGAGCTTCGGTTCGGAATCGTCGACGTCGGGCCACCTGATGCCGCGCTCCTACCTGCTGGCCGCGAAGATCGATCCGGACGCCGACCTGAAACGCATCGCCTTCTCCGGCGCGCACGATGCCACCGTGGCCGCCGTCGCCGGCGGCAAGGTTGATGCGGGCGCGCTGAATATCTCGGTATGGGAAAAAATGGTCGCCGAGAAGAAGGTCGATCCTGCCGTGGTGCGCGTGTTCTACACCACCCCGGGCTACTTCGACTACAACTGGAGCGTGCGCACCGACATGAGCGCGGACCTGAAGAAGAAGATCACCGATGCCTTCCTCGCCCTCGATCCCAAGAACCCGCAGGACAAGATCATCATGGATCTGCAGCGCGCCTCCAAGTTCATCCCGACCAAGGCCGAGAACTACACCGCCATCGAAGCGGCCGCCCAAAATGCCGGCCTGCTGAAGAAGTAAAGGTCTAAAAGTACTCGATGCACACCTACCAATTGCGGAACCTGACGGTGCGCCACCCCGGCGCATCGGCTTCCGCTGCCGCTGCCCCTGCCGCCCTGCACGCGATCTCGCTGACCGTACAACAGGGCGAGCAACTGGCGCTGATCGGCCCTTCCGGCGCCGGCAAGACCACCTTGCTGGCGACGCTGGCATGCGCCCAGCGACCGGCCGAAGGCGGTTTTGAAGCCTTTGGCACCGACCCTTGGGCGCTGGGCGAAGGCGCGCGCCACCGCCTGCGCGCGCAGTTGTTCCTGGCGCCGCAAACGCCGCCGCTGCCGCCGCGCCAGCGCGTGGTGACGGCGGTGCTGGCCGCGCGCCTGCCGCAATGGAGCGTGTGGCGCGCTCTCGTTTCCCTCGTCAAACCGGCCGACCCGCAAGCGGCGTGGCAGGCCCTGTCGCGCTTTAACCTGGGCGACAAACTGTATTCGCGCGTGGACCGCCTGTCTGGCGGTGAGCGCCAGCGCTGCGGCCTGGCGCGCCTGCTGCTGTCGCCGGCCAAGGCCCTGCTGGTGGACGAGCCCCTGTCGGCGCTCGACCCGGCGCTGTCCGAGCTGACCCTGGCCACTTTGCGCGAGGAAGCCGCGTCGCGCGGCGCCACGCTCATTTGCAGCCTGCACCAGGTCGAGCTGGCGCTGCGCCACTTCCCGCGCATCGTCGCGCTGCGCGACGGCCGCATCGAATTCGACCTGCCGCGCGGACAAGTCACGCAACAGATGATCGAGGCGCTGTATCAGGGCGAGCAACCGGCCAGCGCCCCGCTGCCGGACCATGAGGCGCTGGCCGTCAAGCTGGGCATCGGCGCTTGTCTGTAATGGCTGTCTTCCCCGCTCACCTGCACGCCGATCCGGCTTGGCGCGGCCGGCTGATCGCCTGCGCGCTCGCCGTCGTCGTTGTGTGGCCGATGCTGGTCGTGAGCGAATTCAAACCGTGGCTGCTGTGGGACTGGCAAAGCCTGTCGGCCACCGGGCGCTTCCTGTCGGACTTCCTGGTGCCGGCGCACGGCGCCGAATTCCTGCAAATGCTGCTGCGCGAAACCTGGCAGACCGTCGCCATCGCCACCGCCGGGCTGACTTTGGCGCTGCTGGGCGCCATCCCCGCCACCCTGATCATCAACGAAAAACTGTCGATTTCCGCCCTGGGTACAGGGCGCATGCGGCTACCCGCCAGGCTGCTGCGCCAGGGCGTGCGCTGGCTGCTGGTACTGCTGCGCAGCGTGCCGGAGCTGGTCTGGGCGCTGCTGTTCGTGCGCATCATCGGCCTCGGCCCCACTGCCGGCGTGCTGGCCATCGCCCTCACCTATTGCGGCATGCTGGGCAAGGTCTACGCCGAGATCCTGGAATCGTCCGACTCCCACGCCACCGACACCCTGATGGCCAATGGCAGCGGCAGGCTCGGTGCGCTGCTGTACGGCGCGCTGCCGGAATCGGCGTCGGAACTGATGTCGTACACGGTCTACCGCTGGGAATGCGCGATACGCGGCTCGGTGGTGATGGGCTTTGTCGGCGCCGGCGGGCTCGGTCAGCGCATGGACGAATCGATGAAAATGCTGGCCGGCGCCGAGGTGTCCTCGATGCTGCTGGTGTTCGTGGCGCTGGTCGCGCTGGCGGACCTGTTCTCCAAAATCCTGCGAAGGCGCCTCGGATGAATCAACCCATGATGCCCAAGCCCCCGGCGCGCGACTGGACCGTGCTGGCGCTGATGGCGCTGGTGGTGGTGCTGGTGTTTGCCAGCTTTGCCGCACTGCCGCTCAAGTGGCGCGAATTCTTTACCGTCGACGCAATCAACAGCGTGGTCGAACTGCTGGCCGGTTTCGCGCCGCCGGACCTGTCGCCCCGCTTCCTGACCAAGACCGCGTGGGCTACGATAGAGACGATGTCGATGTCGGCGCTGGGCACCTTGCTGGCGGTGCTCGCCGGGCTGGCGTTGTCGCTGCCGGCATCGGGCCGCTTCGGCCGCGCTCCGCGCGCTGCGGTACGCGCCGCGCTCAACGTGCTGCGCTCGATCCCGGAGCTGGTATGGGCCTCGATCCTGCTGATCGCCGCCGGACTCGGGCCGTTCGCCGGCACGCTGGCGCTGGCCGCGCACACCGCCGGCGTGCTGGGACGCCTGTTTGCCGATTCGCTGGAAAACGCCGCGCCGCTGCCGGAGCAAAGCCTGCGCACCAACGGCGCCTCCGCCATCAGCGCCTTCTTCTATGCCACGCTGCCGCAAACGCTGCCGCAGATGCTGTCCTACACCTTGTACCGCTGGGAGAACAACATCCGCGCCGCCGCCATTCTCGGCGTGGTGGGCGCCGGCGGTTTGGGGCAGATGCTTAAATATCACCTGTCGCTGTTCCAGATGCAGAAGGCGGCCACCGTCATCATCGCCATGCTGCTGCTGGTCGCGCTGGTCGACGCCATCAGCTTCGCGCTGCGCCGCGCGCTCACGCGCTAATGCACAAATGCGCTGATGCGACAATCCGCCCATCCGCTTCCTTACAGGAGCCCGTCCCAATGCTTGAACTGCGCAACCTGTCCAAATCCTATGCCAGCGGCCGCCCCGTGCTGTCCAACCTCTCGTGGACCTTCAAGGCGGGCGAATTCGTCTCCATCATGGGCGACTCCGGCGTCGGCAAATCCACTTTGCTCAATTTGATCGCTGGCCTCGATACGCCCTATGTCGACCCGAACGCCGGCCCGGGCCAATCGCCCATCATTGTCGATGGCGTGCCGATGTCGGGGCTCGACGACGACGCCGCCACCAAACTGCGGCGCGCGCGCATGGGCTTCATCTTCCAGGCTTTCCACGTGCTGCCGCATCTGACGCTGCTGCAAAACGTCGCACTGCCGCTGCTGCTCAACGGGCTGCCGACGGCACGCGCGGCCGAGATGCTAGCCGCCGTCGGCCTGGGCGGGCGCGGCGACGACTTTCCGCATCAGCTGTCCGGCGGCGAGATGCAGCGCGTGGCGATCGCGCGCGCGCTGGTGCACCGCCCGGCGCTGGTGCTGGCCGACGAGCCGACCGGCAACCTCGATCCGGACACCGCGCATAGCATCCTCACCTTATTGCGGCGCGAAATCAAATCGACCGGCGCATGCGCCATTATGGTCACCCACTCGCAGATCGCGGCCGAGATGACAGACAAAGTCCTACAACTATCGAAAAGCTGCATACAAGAAACAACAGCCGTCAACCCGTTTAAGCAATAAACAAGATAATTCATTTGTTAAACCCTGCATTTTTCTGCGCGAAGTAGTATTATTTGAATTAACTTGCATGGTTATCAAGAATGTTGAGCCGCGAGCCACTTTCAAATCACAAATAAGTGGACGCTAGCCTTGCTGGGAAACGTCTTTTTGACACGTTTGAGCAAAGGAGGAGCAAATCATGAACGTACGGCAAAAAAAGCTGGAACTGATCGAGGCCATGAATCGTGCTCGGGCGCTGGAGCCATCCAGCTTCGTCCCGAACAAGCTGCTTGATACCTTGATCGAAAAAATGAACTTGAAAAACGACGCGGAATTGTGCCGAGTTTTAGAAGTGCAGCCTCCCATCATCAGCAAAATCCGACACCGCAAGCTGGCAGTTGGAGCCACGATTTTGCTGCGTATGCATGAAAAATCAGACATCAGCATACGGGAATTGAAAGATCTGTCGACCGCTTCAATGCATTGAGCAGCTTAGTGAACCTTAGTTGATCTTGCCATGCCAAGCGCCGGCATGCGGTACCGGCGCCCCCCCCTTAATGCGCCCACGCGTCAGCCCAAACCCCGCTGAACGCAGCATTAAGCCCCCTCGAGCCCCCTGCTCCGTCAAACACCAAACCAGTCAGAAAAATTCAGGATGCCGCTTTAGCAGCTGTGCCTCGAAGTCGTTAACGACCGTGAAGTTCGGCACCTTCGGCGCGATGCCGCGTCCAATATCCCAGCTGCGCCACGCGCGCGGGCTATCGCCTGTCATCAGCAGCAAATCCCCTAGATCCTTGTAGGCGCCGCCCAATACCGGATTGGCCTCCAACACCTCGCCGAACAGCTGCAAACTCTCCTTGCGCTGGCCTAGCCGCAGCCGGTTGTTCGCCTCCAGCAGCTTGAGGACGTAGGCCTTGCGCGGCGCCTGCTTGCGCAGTTCCACCAGCGTTTTGACGGCGCCCTCGAACTCCTCCTTGTTCTTGGGGCTCACGGCGGCAAGCATCAGCGCCACCGCCGGGTCCTCGCGCATCTTCTCCAGCTGCCCGGGCGTGAACGGCAGCATCGGCTCGCCGGTGGCCAGCACGCACTCGGTACGGCCCAGCATTGTGTCGAGCAGCTGGTCGTCGCGGTACTCGGCCGCCGTGTCGCAGGGATGGGCGGCGCGCAGCGCGGCCAGCCGCTCCGGCGTCAGCGCCGCCATCCGGTCGAGCATGACATCAAGCTCGCCCGCAAGCTCGCCCGACTGCGCCGCGCGCGGCCGGTAGCCTTTCAAGTCATAGGCAGCCGGCCGCGTGTTCTTTACTTCGGCAACGCTGATGCTGACGGTCCGTACGCCCACGGCGGTGTTGACGGTGAGCGTCAACTGCCCGGGAATGACGCCGTCGCCGGCCAGCCTTGCCAGCAGTTGGGGATGGCCGGCCTGCGTATAGCGCAGGAACTGTGCGAAGCGTGCCGCGTCGGCCGCGCCGACCTTGGCGCCAGCCTTGCTCCACGAGGCCAGCTTGCGCCCTTCGCTGGAAAACTCCAGCGTGCCGGCGCCAGCGTTTTCATCGATTTTGACGGCGTCGTCGTCCGCCACCGACAACTCCTGCTCGCGGTCCACCTGCCGGCTGAGGGGTGTGTCGATCTTCGCTTTGGCCAGCAACGCGTTGATGTTTTCGCGGTTCTTCAGTTCCATGGTGCGGAAGCCGGCAATGCTGAACAGCGAGTAGTCGACATAGACCTTGTTGACGGTATCGAGCACATAATAGCGGCGCGACTTGAAGTCATAAATTAATTCGACCCTAGGCATGCGCACGGCGGTGTAGTCGTCGGACAGCGTCACGTCCATCACCTGGCGCGTATCGGCCGGCGGGTTGGGCACCCCTTTGGCGGATTCGGTGTGCACCGAGGCGGTGACCTGCAGCGTGA
>Ga0265780_10007000_pt1 | contig 13925 bp, 9 predicted proteins | sample P1T30metagenome_FD_192432 | JGI IMG/M metagenome (GOLD analysis project Ga0265780, IMG submission 192432) | Plant litter microbial communities from East Loma Ridge, Irvine, California - P1 T30 | ecosystem: Environmental > Terrestrial > Plant litter > Unclassified | place: USA: California... | reverse complement strand
CAATCACGACCGGCCGAACATGGCCCTCGGCGGCATCACACCCAAACAAAAACTTGCCCTTGCCGCTTAACCTCTACTTTTAGCGTGCTCTAAAAATGGGGGGATTACCACCTAACCCACGCAAGTTCTCGTAATAGGCTTTTAACTTTCTTTCATCTGGCCTGCTGGAACTTTCTAAAAAGACACGAAGCCGTGCACCTTGACTCAATGCGTACTTGGCGGCTCGCTCTACTGCAATGGTAAAAGCTGTATTGCAGAGAGACCACTTTTCGTTGCCGTATTTATCCTGGTAGCGTTGATTGTACGAAGGTCGGTCAATGACACATCCGTGTCCTATGACTGGTGCTGAGATTAACAGATGTGTCAGTTCGTCAAGGAATTGTCTCGTGTTCTCTGGGTTGTCTTTTAACCATGAGAATGCGCCGTTGCGTTGACGAATATTGCATGAGTGCAGCGGCGTGATGATTTGCCATTTTTTCTTAAATGCCTGTATCGTTTCTTTCAGCTTTTCCTCATCTTCCTCATCGACGATTACCCCTCCAAGTCCAAACCAGTTTGGTTGATTCCCGTTTCCTTTGTTCTTCAAATCGGGGTGACGGGTTCCTGAGTCATCCATGTAAAAGTGGAGTGTGCGCATTACATCTTTGCTCCTCATGCACTCTGCTTGCCTTAGTCACCGAACATTGTCGGCAGGCTGGAGAGCTAAATAGGGAACCGGTCTCTCGTTAAGACAACGATTGGTCCGTATTGGCGTCCGAAGCGAAAACTTCGCTTAGCAGCAGGTCTTTGATCAATGGATCGACACACCGCTTTGCCTAGTTGGCAAGCGGTGGCGGTTCCAATATGGACATCAAGTTGTTGAGATCGCAGTTTTGCACTCGCGGAATTGCACATTGACTCAAACAGTCAAGTTCATTCTTTGTGGCTGGGCCCCAGGCTGACGTAACTATGGCCTCGAGTTCTCACCTTATGCAAAACAAATCTCACTTTATGCTTTATCCAACAATCGGACGCGGTATCAGTCCCAGCTCAGCGTACCGCCGGTCTGGTACTCGGTCACGCGCGTCTCGAAGAAGTTACGCTCTTTCTTCAAGTCGATCATCTCGCTCATCCACGGGAACGGATTCTCTTCGTTCGGGAACAGCGGCTCGAGGCCGATCTGCACCGCGCGGCGGTTCGCGATGAAGCGCAGGTAGCCCTTGAACATCGGCGCATTCAGGCCCAGTACGCCGCGTGGCATGGTGTCTTCGGCGTAGCGGTATTCCAGGTCGACCGCCTGCAGGAACAGGGCCTTGATCTCTTCGCGGAATGCCGGGGTCCACAGCTGCGGGTTTTCCATCTTGATCGTGTTGATCAGGTCAATGCCGAAGTTCACGTGCATCGACTCGTCGCGCAGGATGTACTGGTACTGCTCGGCGGCGCCGGTCATCTTGTTCTGGCGACCGAGCGCCAGGATCTGGGTGAAGCCGACGTAGAAGAACAGGCCTTCCATCAGGCAGGCGAAGACGATGATCGACTTCAGCAGCTGCTGGTCGGTCTCGAGCGTGCCGGTCTTGAATTCCGGGTTGGTCAACACATCGATGAACGGGATCAGGAACTGGTCCTTGTCGTGGATCGATTCGATCTCGTTGTAGGCGTTGAAGATCTCGCCTTCGTCCAGGCCGAGCGACTCGACGATGTACTGGTAGGCGTGGGTGTGGATCGCCTCTTCGAACGCCTGGCGCAGCAGGTACTGGCGGCACTCGGGGGCGGTGATGTGGCGGTAGGTGCCCAGCACGATGTTGTTGGCGGCGAGCGAATCGGCGGTGACGAAGAAGCCCAGGTTGCGCTTGACCAGGCGGCGCTCGTCTTCGCTCAGGCCGTTCGGGTTCTTCCACAGCTCGATGTCGCGCTGCATGTTCACTTCTTGCGGCATCCAGTGGTTGGCGCAGCCGGCCAGGTATTTGTCCCACGCCCATTTGTACTTGAACGGGACCAGCTGGTTGACGTCGGTCGAGCCGTTGATGATGCGCTTGTCGTCGGCGTTGACGCGCTTCGCCACTTCTTCGGCGGGTGCGCCTTCAGGGTTGGCGTCGGTTTGCGGAGCGCGCGTGGCGCTGGTTGGTTCGTCGTCCCAATTGAGCATGGTGTTTCCTTCTGATGTGGAACTGGCGCGCGAACGCGATAAGGCCACATGAATTCGTTGATAACTTGTCGGTCGCGCAGAGAGAACCTCGGACGTTCGCGCTGTGCTGGCGAACCTGGGTTCCCGCCTGCGCGGGAAGTCATTGCTGCCAGTGGCAGCAATGACGGCTTGTTGAATCAGCGGTGCAAGCAGACGCTGGGGTCAGCTTGCACCGCTTTTACATCGATTACTGGCAGGCTTCGCACTCTTCAAAGCCGTCGTCGCCCGGACGCAGGTAGCAGGCGGCGCCGTCGGCGTCGTCGGCCGAGGCGGCGGCGCTGGCTGCTGCCGCCGCTGCTGCCGCTGCTGCTGGTACTGCTGCCGGCGCGGCCGGTGCCGCATGGCCGCCCGACAGGCCGCCCGAGACCGACACCGCGTTCAGCGCGCCGGTACGGGTGGTCGACTTCTCGAGGTGGGTCGCGGCGATGGTGCGCAGGTAGTAGGTGGTCTTCAGGCCGCGCAGCCATGCCAGCTTGTAGGTTTCGTCCAGCTTCTTGCCCGAGGCGCCGGCCATGTAGATGTTCAGCGACTGGGCCTGGTCGATCCACTTCTGGCGACGCGAGGCCGCATCCACCAGCCACTTCGGCTCGAGTTCGAAGGCGGTCGCATAGATCTCGCGCAGGTCTTGCGGCACGCGGTCGATCTTCGACAGCGAACCGTCGAAGTACTTCAGGTCGGCGATCATGACTTCGTCCCACAGGTCGCGCGCCTTCAGGTCACGCACCAGGTAGGCGTTGATCTCGGTGAATTCGCCCGACAGGTTCGACTTCACGTACAGGTTCTGGAACGTTGGCTCGATACAGGCCGAGACACCGATGATGTTCGAGATCGTCGCGGTCGGCGCGATCGCCACGCAGTTCGAGTTACGCATGCCGAACTGCTTGATGCGTTCGCGCACCGGGGTCCAGTCCATCGACACGCTGGTGTCCTGTTCCAGGTAGCCGCCGCGTTCTTCAAGCAGCAGCTGGATCGAATCCTGCGGCAGGATGCCGCGGTCCCAGAGCGAACCTTCATAGGTTTCGTAGCGGCCGCGTTCTTCGGCCAGTTCGGTCGAGGCCAGGTAGGCGTAGTAGCAGACCGCTTCCATCGAGGTGTCGGCGAACTGCACTGCCTTGTCGGACGCAAACGGAATGCGCATCATGTGCAGGCAATCCTGGTGACCCATGATGCCCATGCCCACCGGACGGTGGCGCAGGTTCGAGTTGCGTGCTTTTTCGACCGCGTAGTAATTGATGTCGATGACGTTATCCAACATGCGCATCGCGGTGCGGATGGTGCGCTGCAGCTTGACGTGATCGAGCCCGTCGCCCTTCATGTGCTGCGGCAGATTCACCGAACCCAGGTTGCAGACCGCGATTTCGTCGGCGCTGGTGTTCAGGGTGATCTCGGTGCACAGGTTCGACGAGTGCACCACGCCCACATGCTGCTGCGGCGAGCGGATGTTGCATGGGTCCTTGAAGGTGATCCATGGGTGGCCGGTCTCGAACAGCATCGACAGCATCTTGCGCCACAGGTCGAGCGCTTCGATCTTCTTGAACACGCCCATTTCGCCGCGTTCGGCCTTGGCTTCATAGGCCACATAGGCTTGTTCGAAGGCCTTGCCGACCAGGTCGTGCAGGTCTGGCGTTTCGGATGGCGAGAACAGGGTCCAGCTGCCCTTTTCCATCACGCGCTTCATGAACATATCTGGAATCCAGTTCGCGGTGTTCATGTCGTGGGTGCGGCGGCGATCGTCGCCGGTGTTCTTGCGCAGGTCGAGGAATTCTTCGATGTCGAGGTGCCAGGTTTCCAGGTAGGCGCACACTGCGCCCTTGCGCTTGCCGCCCTGGTTGACTGCAACAGCCGTGTCGTTGACCACTTTCAGGAACGGCACCACGCCTTGCGAGCGGCCGTTGGTGCCCTTGATGCGCGAACCGAGTGCGCGCACCGGGGTCCAGTCGTTGCCCAGGCCGCCGGCAAACTTCGACAGCAGCGCGTTTTCCTTGATGGCGTCGTAGATGTCGCCCAGGTCGTCGCCGACGGTGGTCAGGTAGCACGACGACAGCTGCGAGCGGCGGGTGCCCGAGTTGAACAGGGTCGGGGTCGAGCTCATGAAATCAAAGCTCGACAGCAGGTTGTAGAACTCGATCGCACGCGCTTCGCGGTCGTCTTCACGCAGGGCCAGGCCCATCGCGACGCGCATGTAGAACGCCTGCGGCATTTCGATGCGGGTGTCGCGGATGTGCAGGAAGTAGCGGTCGTACAGGGTTTGCAGGCCGATGTAGCCGAACTGCAGGTCGCGGTCGGCGACGATGGCCTTGGCCAGGCGCTCGAGGTCGTACGTGCCCAGTTCTTCGTCCAGCAGTTCGGCCTGAATGCCTTTGGCGATGTAGCGCGGGAAGTAGGTGAGATATTCGGCAGCGGCGCCGGCTTGCGGCACTTCGCGCTCGAACACTTCCTTGCGAATCGTGTGCAGCAGGATGCGCGCGGTGACCTGGCTGTAGGCCGGGTCTTTTTCCATCAGCGCGCGCGCGGCCAGGATGGCCGACTTGTGCAGTTCTTCGACCGGCACGCCGTCGTACAGGTTCTTCATGGTCTCGGCCAGGATCGCGTCGGCGTCGACGTGCTTTTCGAGGCCGGCGCAGGCTGCGCCGATCAGACCGATGACGGTGTTGATGTCCAGCAGGCGGCGCTCGCCGCCGTCGATCACGTGGATCTGCGGCGCCACGACCGGGGTGCCGCCGGCGGCTTCTTTCGCGGCGCGGCGCTCTTCCATGCGCTTGGCGCGGTACAGCACGTATTCACGCGCGACATCGTGTTCGCCCGAACGCATCAGCGACAATTCGACCTGGTCCTGCACGTCTTCGATATGGAAGGTGCCGCCGTTCGGCTGGCGACGCACCAGCGCCGCGACCACGTTGTTGGTCATCTGCTCGACCAGCTCGCGGATGCGCGCCGACACCGCTCCCTGGCCACCGGACACGGCCAGGAAAGCCTTGGTCACGGCGACCGAGATCTTGTGCGGCTCGAACGCCACCACGGCGCCGTTGCGGCGGATGACGCGGTAGTCGCCGCGCGCGACGATATCGGCCGCGGTTGGGCCGTTGGACGTCGCTCCTGGGGTGACGTGCGGGTTGATCGAACTGTTTTGTGCTGTTTGCATGGAGCCTCCAGGATCAGCGGGCGGGCCGCCGTTGTTTGAACAGGGCCCTCGTGCGGTGTTGCGCAACCCGGTCCGTCAACAAATTAAAGAAAAACGATAAACCCGCCAGCCGGTGGCCGATGTTGGCAAACCAGAAAAGCAGGGTCAAAAATGATGAAATACAGTGTCTTGGCAAGCGCGTGGTGAACAAATTTGTGGGCAACTTGTGGACAACCTGCGGATAACTCACCGCTGATTAAACTCCAGTACTTTCGCTCCACTACCACTACATCTAGTGTCCGGCCTTGATTCAAGACTAATTGTAGTACTTCGTTTGCGATAGAGGCAAGGGAATAAATCGCAAAATTTCGTCGATTTCAGCGTGTGCCACCTTGACTTTCAGGGGCGCGCCATATGACGGGCAGCGCGCGGTAAGCGAGCACTAACATCGCGGAATACGGCTCAGTTTCCGGTGCCTAATGGGTAATCAGCATGGGGCAGCCCTGCCCTGTAACCGGGCATTCTGCACCAAAATAATTACCGGGAAGTAACACGAAGCGTGGACCGGATGGCGAACTCACCGGTTCGCCGTCGACCCTATATGTGCAGCTTCTGCATTTGAAAGCGCAACTGGCGCAGGCTGATGCCGAGCCGGGCGGCGGCCTGCATCTGTTCGAAGCCTGATTCACGAAGCGCGTGTGTCATGACGTCGCGCTCGATCTGGTCCAGATAGGCCGCTAGTTTACCGGATGATGCTGAAGCTTGCCGGGCGACGGCCGCCGGCGCCTGGGGCGCCGCGTCTGGCGTTGGCTGCATGATCTGGTCAAGCGGCAGCGTGATTGCCGGATGACCCGCTGATGCAGCCGCTGAGGCCAGTGGCGCCACCGCGTCATGCGTCCCCGGCCCGAGCGGCCGCGCCGCCTTGAGCGACAAGTCGCCGACCTCGATCACCCCATCGTTGGCGAACGCCAGCGCCCGTTCCAGCACATTCTCCAGTTCGCGCACATTGCCCGGAAACGAATACGCGCGCAGCGCGTCCAGCACGCCCGCCCCCAGCGCGGCATTGCCCGGCCCGGCCAGACGATCGAGAATGCCGGCGGTGAGCAGCCCCAGGTCGTCGAGCCGCTCGCGCAGCGGCGGCAAGCCCAGCTCGATCACGTTCAGCCGATAAAACAGGTCTTGCCTGAATTTGCCGGTCTCGACGCAGCGCGCCAGGTCCTGGTGGGTGGCGCTGATGATGCGCACGTCGACCGGTTCTTCATTGGTGGCGCCGATCTTGCGCACGCGCCGCTCCTGGATCGCGCGCAGCAGTTTGACCTGCATCGCCAGCGGCAGGTCGGCCACTTCGTCGAGCATCAGGGTGCCGCCGTTGGCGGCGGCAAAAAAACCGTCGCGCTCTTCGGCCGCGCCGGTGAAGGCGCCCTTGCGGTAGCCGAAGAACTCGGCCTCCATCAGCATTTCGGGGATCGCGCCGCAGTTCACCGCCACGAACGGTTTACCGGCGCGTGAACTCTGGGCGTGGATCTCGCGCGCGGCCAACTCCTTGCCGCTGCCCGATTCGCCGGTGATCGAGATCGGCGCCATCGAGCGCGCCAGGCGCGCAATCTGCGCGCGCAGCGATTGCATCGCTGGCGAATCGCCGATCAGGCGCGAGCCGGTTGGCGCGCCCTGGCCCGCCGCGCCGCCAGACTCGGACAATTTGAGCGCCGAGCGCACCATCAGCCGCAGCGCGTCGAGCGCCACCGGCTTGGCGATGTAATCAAAAGCGCCGGCTTTCAACGCCACCACCGCATTGTCGGCGCTGCCGTAGGCGGTGATCACGGCCACCGGCGTGCCCTTGCCCGAGGCGGCGATCTCGCGCACCAGTTCCAGGCCCAGGCCATCGGGCAGGCGCATGTCGGTCAGCACCAGCGCATAGTCGTTCTCGTCAAAGAGTGCGCGCGCCTGGCGCAGCGTGGCCGCGCTGTCGACGTCCAGCCCCATCTTGATCAGGGTGATCTCGAGCAGCTCGCGCAGGTCGGCTTCGTCGTCCAGCACCAGCACGCGGGGCGTGCGCGGCGGGTTCATGCTGCAGCTTTCATATCAACTCCGGAGCGGATCGGCGAAGGCGATGACGAACCTGCCGCTGGCCTTGCGCGGCCCCATCGCGGAGGGATCGAATCGGTATTCATAATCGAGTTTCGCATCGTTGTTCAGGCACAGTTCGCGCGCCAGGTACAGTCCCAGCCCGGTTCCCTTGCTCGACGTGGTGTAGAACGGCTCGAACAGGTGGGCGCGCACCTCGGGCGTGATGCCGGGGCCGTCGTCCTGCACATGCAGTTCGCTGCGCCCGGCGCCATCGCGCGCCGCGAAGATGCGGATGCTGGCCGGCTGGCGGCTGGCGTAGCGCACCGCGTTATTGAGTAGATTGAGCAGCACTTCGTGCAGGTGCAGCGGGTCGAAGCGCACCGCCAGCGCGCCAGCCGCGCCATCGAGTCCGCCCAGCAGCACTATATCACCGGCCAGGCCGTGGATTTCGCAGAACTCGGCTTTGAGCTGTTCGAGAAAGGCGCGCAGCGCCACCGGTTCGCCGTTCGGCTGCGCCTTGCGCGAGAGCTGCAGGATGTCTTCGACCATGCGGTTCACGCGCGCCACGTTGTCGCCCACGATCTTGAGCAGGCGCACTTCGGCCGGGCCGTGCAGGTCTTCGGCCAGCAGCGCGGTGGCGTGGCCGATCGCCGACAAGGGGTTGCGCACCTCGTGCGCGATGCTGGCGGTCAGGCGCCCCATCGAGGCCAGCTTGAGTTGCTGCGCCTGGTTTTCGATGGCGCTCACGTCTTGCAGAAAGATCACGCTGCGCCCGTGCGCACCAATCGGCGTGTCGACCCGCGCGAAGCGCAGCTTGAGGTGCACCGGCTGGTCGCGCCGGCCGCGCAACGAAGTCTCACCAACGGCATCGTGCCACGGTTTCAACGTGACGAACACGGCGCCCTCGCCGGGCGCCGCCAGCCAGGCATGAAAGGCCTGCGTTACCGGCTCGAACGCCGGCGCGGCACCCAGCAAGAAGCCGGACGCTTCGCCATCCAGGCCGAGCATCCGGCGCGCCGCCGGGTTGCCGGTAAACACCGCGTCATCGTCTCCCACCACCAGGATGCCGTCGCCGACGTCGGCGATCACGATCCCGTTGATCGCCTGCTCGATGCGCAGGTCGGCGCCGCGCTCGGCCGCCAGTTCTTCCTGCTTGAGCAGGCGCGCGGCCAGCCGGTTGACCATCAGCACGCCGGCGAAGAACGCGGCGCCGAACAGGCCGGCCTGCATCAGCGCCGGATCGCGTTCGCCGATCAGCAACTGCCACGCGCTCTGCGCCAGCAGGAACAGGGTCGCCAGCGCCGCCGAAAACAGCGCCAGCACCAGCGGCGCCAGGATCGCCGCGCCAGCCAGCGGGAACAGGTACAGGATGCCCAGCCCGCCGCGGATGCCGCCGGCGCTCAGGTACAGGATCGAGATCGCGGCCAGGTCGACCCCGATCTGGATCGCCAGCTGGATCAGGAAGCGGTGGCGCCAGCGCGCCGCCAGCGCCAGCGCGATCGACGCCGCCAGGTAGGCGCTGCAGGTCTCGGCATTGACCGGGTCGGAGCGCAAGGCGCCGCCCTCGACGTCGACGCCCAGGTACAGCAGCAGCACCAGGGCGATGACGATGCGGGTAATGGTGAACGTCTGCAGCGAGCGCCAGAGCGTGGCGCGCACCTGCTGCGACGGCACCCGGCGTGCCAGGTTCAAGACTTGGGCGGCGGCAGGCGCACGTGGCCGGGCGAGCAGTAATCGAGGCCGTCGGCGCGCACCGATTCGGAGGCCGGGAAATACATGCCGCAGTGCGCGCACTGGGCCATGGCCTCGATCTGGCGGGTCGACGATTGGGCCTCGGCGCCGGTTGCTGCGTCACGCTGCGCCTGATGGCGTCTGGCGATGGCGCGCAGCTTGCTGCGCACGGCGAACACCACCAGGGCGATCAGGGCAATCCAGAATAAAACACGCATCAAACAACTCCCCGGTGCAGCACGACTTCGAGCACGAAGCGGCTGCCGACATAAGCCAGTGCCAGCGTGGCAAAGCCCGCCAGCGTGAAACGCAGCGCGGTCTTGCCGCGCCAGCCCTGCCAGCGGCGTCCGGCCAGCAGCGCCGCGAACAGCGCCCACGACAGCAGCGCGAACACGCTCTTGTGGTCGAGCAGCAGCGGCCGCCCGAACACCTGTTCAGAAAACACAAAGCCCGACAGCACGGTAAGGCTGAGCAGGATGAAGCCGATCCAGATCACCCGGAACAGCAGTTTTTCCATCGTCAACAGCGCCGGCAACTGGTCGAGCGCGCTGCCGAAGCGCCCGCCCGCGGCGCCGCGCGTGTGCAGGCGCGCCTCTTGCAGCGCCATCAGCACCGCGTGGAAGGCGGCGATGGTGAGCGTGCTGTAGGCCAGCACGGCCACCGCGATATGCCAGCCGAAGGCCGGCGACTGGCCAGCCAGTTGCATCACGCTGCCCGGGAACACCAGCGGCAGCAGCGCCGCGGCGCAGGCGAACGGCATCACCAGGCGGCGCATGCCGTCGAGGGCGAAATTGCGGTTTTCAAGCCAATAGGCGGCCACCGAGACCCACAGCGCGCTCGAGAGCATGACGGCGAAACCGACCCGCAGCCGGCCCGGCATGATCACGTCCAGCCCGAGTCCCGCGCCATGCGCCAGCCAGGCGCCGGCGGTGACCGCCGAAATGACGCCGCCCCGCCGCGTCGGCAGCAGGGCGCATACCGCGTACAGGCAGGCCGCGGCGAGAAAGAGGGAGTTCTGCATAACGGAAGTCTACACCATTGGCAGGAGGCGGTGGCAAGGCCCGCCGCCCGCCGGCAGCGCCCAGCGGGTCAATCCACGGCCGCCATGCGCAGCTCGTCGTGATGGTGGCGCTGCTGCTCTTCCATGACCAGCTGACCGAGCTCGCGCTTGAGCGCATTGAAGGCCGGATCGGCCGGGTCGCGCGGGCGTGGCAGCCCGACCATCAGGTCGCGCTTGACCGTGCCCGGGCGGTAGGTCATCACCACGATGCGGTCGGCCAGGTAGATCGCTTCCTCGATGCTGTGGGTAACGAACAGGATGGTCTTTTTCATCTCGCCCCACAGGCGCAGCAGTTCGTCCTGCAGGTTGCGCCGGGTGAGCGCGTCGAGCGCGCCGAAAGGCTCGTCCATCAACAGGATGGGCGAATCGAGCGCCAGCACGCGCGCGATCGCGACCCGCTGGCGCATGCCGCCAGACAGGTCTTTCGGATAGCGCGTACGAAAATCGGCCAGCGACAACAGTTGCAGCAGCTGGTCCACCCGCCGCTTGATCTCGGCTGGCGGCATGCGCTTGATCTCGAGCCCGAAGCGGATGTTCTGCTCGACCGTCATCCACGGGAACAGCGCATATTCCTGAAACACCATGCCGCGCTCGGGTGCCGGCCCCTTCACCGGCCGCCCGTCGACGCTGATCACGCCGCTCGACGGCGGCGCGAAACCGGCCACCGCGTTGAGCAAGGTCGACTTGCCGCAGCCGGAAGGCCCGAGCAGGCAGGTGAACTGCCCGCGCGGAACCGACAATGAAATGTCTTGCAGCGCCACCACTTCGCGCCCTTCGGCGCCGAACACCTTGTTGACGCCATCGATACGGATATGCAGGCCGCTCATTCAATGCTCCAGGCCGCGGTGCCAGCGCAGCAGATAATTGTTCAATTTAGTGACGCCGGCGTCGATCGCCAGCCCGAGCAGGCCGATGCTGATCATGCCGGCGATGATCTTGTCCGACCAGAAGTACTCGCGCGCTTCCGAGATCCGGAAACCCAGGCCGCTGTTCACGGCGATCATCTCGGCCACGATCACGACGATGAAGGCGGTGCCGATCCCGATCCGCACGCCAGACAAGATGTAGGGCACGGCGGCCGGCAGGATCACGCGCACGAACATCGTCATCCGGCCCGCGCCCAGGTTGCGCGCCGCGCGCAGGTAGATGCCGTCCACCTGGCGCACCCCGGCCACGGTGTTCATCAAGACCGGGAAGAAGGCGCCGATCGCGATCAGGAACACGGCCGGCGGATTACCCAGCCCGAACCACAGCATCGCCAGCGGGATGTAGGCGATCGGCGGGATCGGGCGCAGCACCTGCACCAGTGGATTGAACCAGGCGTACACGCTGCGGCTGGCGCCCATCGCCAGGCCAAGCGGAAGGGCCAGGCCGGCGCCGATGGCGAAACCGAGCAGCACCCGATACAGGCTGGCGCAAATATCCAGCGGCAGCTCGCCTGACAGCGCCCACGACAGCCAGCCGCCATCGGTGTACTCGGCCCAGGCGACCAGCGGCAGCAGGTAGTCGACCCACTTGCGCCAGACCTCGAGCGGCGCCGGCAGCACCTGCGGATTGACCCAGCCGCTGACGGCGATCCAGTGCCACAGCGCGATCGCCGCCAGCGGCGCCACCAGGCCGACCCCGCCGTCGGCTAGGCGCAGCCGATTGGCGCGCCGGGTCTTGCGTCGTTCGATGCCTTGCATGGTCTTCTCCTATTGGATCTGCAAGCTGCGCTTGGCCGCGGCCAGCAGGTCGGTGCGCACCCAGTCGCTCGCCAGCGGTGGGCGCGCCATGCGCCCGACGCCGGTCTGCGCCATCACGTCGGTGGTGATCTGGATGTGGGCCGGGGTGATGTCGTACGAGTACGGCGAATTGCCGATCGCGTCGCGGAAGTCGGCCACCGTGATCTGGCCCTTGAACATCGACTGGCGCACATACTGCTCGGCCACTGCCGGGCGTTCGATGAAGGTGCGCGTGGCCTGCACGAAGCAGCGCATGAACTTCTCGGCCAGCGGCCGGCGCCCGCCATAAAACCGCTCGGTCATGACCATGGTGCGCACCGGTTCGCCGATCGGCGTGCCATACGGTTTCATCACCTCGACCCCGATGCCCCTGTTGATCGCCTGCGACGACTGCGGCTCGGACTGCATCATGGCGTCGATGTGCTTGCCCATCAGCGCCTGGTTCAGGTCGGCGTAGGCCAGGTACACCAGCTGCACATCCTTGCTGCCGGATGCATCGGCCTTGAGCTGGTGGCGCGCCAGTTCGGCCATCAAGAGCACTTCCTGGATGCCGCCACGGGTGACGCCCACCTTCTTGCCTTTCAGGTCGGCGATGCCTTTGATGGTGACGCCGCGGCGCGCCACCAGGCGCGCGCCACCGCGCGCGAAACCGGCCACCACCACGATCGGGGCGCCGCCGGCGCGGCCCTGGATCGCGGCCTCGGAGGCGGTGGCGCCGACGTCGAGTTCGCCGGCGATGATGGCCTGCATCACGTCCAGGCCCTTGGCGAACATCTTTTCTTCGACCCGGATGCCGCACTTGGGTGCGATTTCCTTGATGTACGAGACTGCGCCGAAGTGCGCCAGCTTGAGGTTGCCGAGCCGGATGACGTTTTGTGATGGGGATTGGGCCTGGGCCAGGCCGGCGGCGCTCAGAACGGCTAGCGCGACGATCGTTTTGCGGATGATGCTGGTCATGCCGGTTCTCCTCAACAGTGCGGCAGCGTGGCTGTCGCTGGACGGAATCGATTTCAGCCCCAAGACTAATGCCATGTGGAAATATAGTTCAGGGGATACAACAGGCTGCACACGCCCCACGTTTGCGCCAGCACAAAACGCCGCCAACATGCTTAAAAAATATGCAAGCTCACTCGCCATTGCACAGCGCCGGCTCTCCCTGCACAGCGCCGTCAAGGTAAAATAGTGGTTTGGCGAATGTCGCCAGTCGAAGTGTGCTTCCCTGTGCGCTTCACTCTCATTAGGTAGAACATGCTAGATAACCTCACCCAACGCCTCGCCAAGGTCGTCAAGACCATGCGCGGCGAGGCTCGCCTGACCGAAGCCAACACTGCCGAAATGCTGCGCGAAGTGCGCATGGCCCTGCTCGAGGCCGACGTGGCGCTGCCGGCGGTGCGCGAATTCATCGCCAAGGTCAAAGAAAAAGCGCTGGGCGAAGACGTGATCGGCTCGCTCAGCCCCGGCCAGGCACTGGTCGGCGTGGTCCAGAAAGAACTGGCGGCCCTGATGGGCGCCGACCTGGGCCCGGAAGCGACCCAGCTGTCGTTTGCCCAGCAACCGCCGGCGATCATCCTGATGGCCGGTCTGCAAGGTGTCGGCAAGACCACCACCACCGGCAAGCTGGCCAAGTACCTCAAGGAACAAAAGAAGAAAAAAGTGCTGACCGTCTCGGCCGACGTGTATCGTCCGGCCGCCATCGCGCAGCTCGAGTCGGTCACCAAACAGGTGGGCGCCGACTTCTTCCCGTCCAGCGCCAACGACAAGCCGGTCGACATCGCCCTGGCCGCGCTCGACTGGGCCAAGAAGCACTACCACGACGTCCTGATCATCGACACCGCCGGCCGTCTCGGTATCGACGAAGCGATGATGCAAGAGATCGCCGCCGTGCACGGCGCCGTCAAGCCGGTCGAGACCCTGTTCGTGGTCGACGCCATGCTGGGTCAGGACGCGATCAACACCGCCAAGGCGTTCAACGACGCCCTGCCCCTGACCGGCATCGTGCTGACCAAGCTCGATGGCGATTCGCGCGGCGGCGCCGCGCTGTCGGTGCGCCACGTGACC
>Ga0265780_10006999_pt1 | contig 13927 bp, 13 predicted proteins | sample P1T30metagenome_FD_192432 | JGI IMG/M metagenome (GOLD analysis project Ga0265780, IMG submission 192432) | Plant litter microbial communities from East Loma Ridge, Irvine, California - P1 T30 | ecosystem: Environmental > Terrestrial > Plant litter > Unclassified | place: USA: California... | reverse complement strand
ACGTCCTTGCGGCTGTCGTAGGAAATAAATTCGCTGTCGGTCTGGTTCGACAGGCGGTTGCCTTCCAGGTTCTTGATGGTGGCCTTGTTGAACAGCTTGACCATGTCGGTGCGCTCTTCGTATTCGATGCGCTCGGCCTGGCCTTCGACCCACAGGTCGGGGCCGCCGTCCTTTTTCTGGCGGAAGGTGGCCATCTTGCCGGGGTTGGTGGTCAGCGTGACAGTCATATAGCCATCGGGCGACTCCTTCACCACTGCCTTGTCGGACTTCATGATCAGGGTGCCGCGGGTGAGCACCACGTTCCCGGTGAGGACGCGGGTCTGCGTCACTTCGTCGACATCGACGGAATCGGTGTTGATCACAGCTTGCTTGAGCGCGTCGGCTTTTTCGGCGCTGGCGTTGAAAGCGGCCAGCGAAAGCAGGCCAAGTGCAAAAATCTTTTTCATTGGTACAAATCCTGTCGTGAAGGGCATTTCGTGGCCTTGTTTCTTGTTTATTACTTGGGTGGGCGCGGCGGGTACACGATCACGCCGCGGCTCGCCACATGCAGCGTCTGGTTCGCGTTATTGGCAACCATGCCGACGCCGTTGAGCGACGCGGCGCCCAGCAGGATTTCGACTGGCAGGTCGGTTTTGACGATGTCGTCATCCGGCAGCGCGGTCAGCGCTTCGCTACGCACCCGCAGCGCCTGCGCCGTGGGGGACGCGGGCCGCTGCACCACCACGTTGCCGATCATGTCGATCTGGTTTTGCACGTGCAGCACATGGGCCTTGTTGGCAGTGATGGTCGTATGCGGACGTTCGGTCGTCAGGCTGACCATGACCGGCTTCTCGATATCGGAGACGTCCAGGTCGGGCCGGTGCGCCATGCGTGTCCCGGAAATGACGTAGCGCGGCTGGCCGAGCGGGGACATGCGCACGTAGCTGAAATTTTCGACGATGTAATCGGGCTCGCTGGTCTTCGCATCGCCGCCGCCGGCCTCCGGATCGTGCAGGACCTGCGACAGCCAGAAGCTGCCCAGCGCCAGGAAGGCGCCGCCGAGCAGGAGGCTGATCAGGCGCCAGCGGTGCGCGGTGCGTTTGTTATGACTGGTTGGCATGGAGGATGTCTTCTGAAGGGGCCTGGCATCTAGGCATAATATGGCGCCAGCGCCTGGTCGTATGTACCCTGCGCGCGCATGACCATATCGCATACTTCGCGCACGGCGCCGCGCCCGCCTGCCGCCCGCGTGACGTAATGGACGCGGTGCTGCACGTCGGGATGCCCGCTTGGCACCGCCACCGCGAAGCCGACCTTGGTCAGCAGCGGCAGGTCGATGACGTCGTCGCCGATGTAGCCGCATTCGTCGGCCGTGACGCCGGTTTCCGCCAGCAGCTGTGAGAACGCGACGCGCTTGTCGTGGATGCCCTGGTAGACGTGGTGGATGCCCAGGTCGGCCGCGCGCTTGACGACGATCGGCGACTTGCGCGCGCTGATGATGGCCGTGATGACGCCGGTTTTGGCCAGCAGCTGGATGCCCAGGCCATCGAGCACGAAGAACGTCTTGGTGGTTTCGCCGTCGGCGTTGTATGTGAGGCTGCCGTCGGTGAGCACGCCGTCGACGTCGAAGATCATGACCTTGACGCGCTTGGCGCGCTCAATGTGGGCTAAAGGTGGTGCAGTAAATGAGACGGACATCAGATTACCTTTGCGCGAGTCAGGTCGTGGATGTGCAGCGCGCCCACCAGCACGCCGGCGCCATCGACAACCAGCATCTGGTTGATGCGGAATTCTTCCATGATCGCCACCGCGTCGACCGCCAGCTGCTCGGCCTGCACGGTGCGGGGACCGGCGTGCATGACGTCGCGGATCAGGATGGTCGTGAAATCTTGCGAGCGCTCGATCAGGCGGCGTAAATCGCCGTCGGTGAACACGCCCAGCGGCCGGTTGGCGGCATCGACAATCGCCGTCATGCCCATGCCTTTCTGGCTGATTTCCAGCAGCGCATTCACCAAGGGCGTCTCCGGCGCCACGGCAGGCACCGCTTCGCCGCTGCGCATCACATCACGCACGTGGGTCAACAGGCGCCGGCCCAGCGCGCCGCCGGGGTGGGAGCGGGCGAAATCGTCTTCCTTGAAACCCCGCGCATCGAGCAGCGCGACAGCAAGCGCGTCGCCCATCGCCAGCGTGACGGTGGTGCTGGCCGTGGGCGCCAGGTTCATCGGGCAGGCTTCCTTGGCCACGAACACGTTCAGATGCACATCAGCCAGGCGCGCCAGGCTCGATTGCGGCTTGCCGGTCATCGAGATCAGTGGTGCGCCCATCCGTTTGACGATGGGCAAAATTTCCATCAGCTCGGCCGACTCGCCCGAATACGAAATGGCAATGAAAACATCGTGCGGCGTGACCATGCCCAGGTCACCGTGCATGGCTTCGGCCGGGTGCACGAACATGGCGGGTGTACCGGTCGATGAGAGCGTGGCGGCGATCTTGCGGGCAATGTGGCCGGACTTGCCGATGCCGGACACGACAACGCGGCCGGTGCAGGCATACAACAGCCCAACGGCGCGGACGAGACTGTCGTCCTGGTCGAGGCGGGCGTCGAGCGCGCGGATTGCGTCGGCTTCGATCTGCAGGGTCGAACGGGCCAGCGCCAGCGCACGCCGGTCCTGCTCCGCATCGAAACTTTTCAGCATTATTTTTCCATCGGTTACACTCATCGTGCAAGTATAAACGAATTGCGAAAGCAAAAAACTTGCCAGTGTTTTTAATCCTCATTCTCTTCACGGCTGCGCATGGTTTCCGGACTCGAACTTACCCTCCTCCTGCTTGGTAGCGCAGTACTTGGCGTGGTGGCGTTCCGGATGCTGCATTTGCCTCCCATGCTTGGCTATCTTGCCGTCGGCGTGCTGATCGGCCCCCATGCGCTGCGCCTGGCAGGCGAAACCGAAGCAACCAGCGCGCTGGCGGAATTCGGCGTCGTGTTCCTGATGTTTTCCATCGGCCTCGAGTTTTCGCTGGCCCAGCTGCGCGCCATGCGCCGCATCGTGTTCGGGCTGGGCCTGGCGCAGGTGGTGCTGACGATTGTCGCCACCATGCTGTTCGGCTGGATCAGCCACGCATTTTTGCCGCGCTTCTTACCCTTTGCGGTCAGCTGGCAGGCCGCGTTCGCGCTTGGCGGCGCGCTGGCCATGTCGTCCACCGCCATCGTGTCGAAAATGCTGACTGAGCGGCTGGAGCTGGAAAGCCAGCATGGCCGCCGCATCATCGGCATCCTGCTGTTCCAGGACCTGGCCGTGGTGCCGCTGCTGATCCTGATTCCCGCGCTGGCGCAGAGCCCGGAAAAGCTGGTGGCCACGCTCGCCTGGGCCACCGTCAAGGCCATCGCGGTGCTGGTGCTGCTGCTGTTCTTCGGCCAGAAGCTGATGCGCAAATGGTTCACGATCGTGGTCAAGCGGCGCTCGCAGGAGCTGTTCATGCTGAACCTCCTCCTGGTGACACTGGGAGCGGCGTGGATCACCGAGCGCGCCGGCCTGTCGATGGCGCTGGGCGCGTTCGTGGCCGGCATGCTGATCTCGGAGACGCAGTACAAGCACCAGGTGGAAGAAGACATCAAGCCGTTCCGCGACGTGCTGCTTGGGCTCTTCTTCATTACCATCGGCATGCTGCTCAACCTGGAACTGGTGCTGCACAACTGGGCGCTGGTGCTGCTGCTCCTGACCGTGCCGGTGCTGCTGAAATTTGCGCTGATCGCGCTGCTGGCCAAGGCGTTCGGGTCGTCCGATGGCGTCTCGATGCGCACTGGCATCGCGCTGGCGCAGGCCGGGGAATTCGGCTTCGTGCTGCTCAACCTGGCGTCCGGCGCCAAACTGATCGATCCGTTCATCATCCAGCTGGTGCTGGCGTCGATGGTGCTGTCGATGCTGGCCGCGCCGCTCCTGATCGCCAATTCGGACCGGATCGTCATGAAGATCGCGGCCAATGAATGGATGATGCAGTCGCTGCAGCTGACGCAGATCGCGAGCCGCACGATGGCGGCGCAAAAGCACGTGATCATTGCCGGGTTCGGGCGCAGCGGGCAAAGCCTGGCCACGCTGCTGGCCGAAGAAAAGCTGGTGTACTACGCGCTCGACCTCGATCCCGAACGGGTGCAGGAAGCGCAGGCGGCCGGCGCCAACGTCTCGTATGGCGACGCGTCGCGCCGCGAAAGCCTGATTGCCGCGGGCGTCAACCGCGCAAGTGCGCTCGTGATCTCCTTTGCCGACACCCACGCGGCGCTGAAGGTGCTGCACCTGGTGCACGAGCTGGCGCCGGCCCTCCCGGTGATCGTGCGCAGCCATGACGACACCGACCTGGACACCCTCAAAAAAGCCGGCGCGACCGAGGTGGTGCCGGAAGCGCTCGAGGGCAGCCTGATGCTGGCGTCGCACGCGCTGGTGATGATGGGCGTGCCGTTGCGGCGCGTGGTGCACCGCGTGCAAAGCGCGCGCGACGAGCGGTACGCGTCGCTGCGCGGCTACTTTCATGGCGCTGGGGACGCCAGCGACGAGCCGGATCATTTATTGCGGCTGCATTCGGTCACGCTGGGCGACGGCGCGGCCTCGATCGGCAAGCGGCTGGCGGAGCTGCAGCTGGCCGATGTGGGCGCCGAAGTGACGACGCTGCGGCGCGGGCGGGAGCGGGTGGATGTGACGCCAGCCACCGTGTTCGCGGCGGGTGATGTGGTGGTGCTCCGGGGAGCGGCGGATGCGGTGACGCGGGCAGAGGGGCGGTTGCTGCAGTAAATTAGCCGCTCGTCACCACCTGATTGCGCCCACCCTCCTTTGCCCGGTACAGCGCCGCATCGGCCTGCGCCACCAGATTCTGCGCCACGCCTTCGATCGCGTGGTCGCGTTCGAAATCTTCCAGCGTCGCCACGCCAATCGACACCGACACATCGATCGCCTGCCCGCCCGCCAACGCAAACGGCTGGTTGGCCACGCTGGCGCGGATGCGCTGGGCGACCATGCTGGCGTTGGCCAGGTCGGCGTCGATCAGCAGCACGACGAACTCCTCACCGCCGAAGCGCGCCAGCGCATCCGACAAACGCAGCTCGGCCTTGATGCGCCCGGCCACTTCGCGCAGGACGTCGTCGCCGGCCTGGTGGCCGATGCTGTCGTTGACGCTCTTGAAATGGTCGATGTCGATATACATGCAGGAGATACGGTAGCCCTGGCGCCGCGCGCGGGCGATTTCTTCGATCAGGCGGCGGTCGATATAGCGGCGGTTGTAGACGCCGGTCAGCGAATCGGTGAGGCCAATGTACTTCAGCATCTCGTTGCTGATGACGTTTTCCAGGCAGATCGCAATGATCGACGCCATGTGCTCAATGAAATCGGTGCCCAGCGCCGGGGTAAACCGTTCCGGGTCCGTGCTGCCCAGGTTAAGGCTGCCGATGATGCGCTTGTTCCGCACCAGCGGCACCAGCGCCACACTGGCCAGATCCGCAGGCGGCTGCGGGAACATGCTGCGGTGCAGGACCGGCGCGTAGGCCTCCATGCGCGGGCGCACGTCGGCAAAACCCAGCTCGGCCGCATGGTCACAAAAGCTCAGCTTGGGCAGCGCGTCGAAATCGACGCCCAGCCGCTGCATCACATTCAGAATGTCGGATCCGGGGTCGAGCAACGTCAGCGTGACGGTGTCGAGGTCGGAGATGAGCGGCAATTTGCCGAGGATCGTGCTGGCGAGCTCGGCAAAGCCGCCGGCGCCGACGATTTCCAGGTCGAACGCCTGATGCCGGCACATGATGGCGTGGTTGCGCTCGGCCTGCTCGATCAGGTACGCCATGCGCGCACGCAAATCGTCGTTCTCGGCGGCCAGCTGCCTCTCCAATTGTCTATTCAATTGTCTGTCCACCAAGCCCGCGTCGTCCATCGGAATTCCTTTCAGCATATAACCCGCACATTACGCGAAGTTTGTTCGATTGGAAACAGAAACGACGGGGCATCAGCCTATGCGTGGTGCATCCTGCAACATTGCCGGGTGCGGCGTTCAAAACGCCAGTTCCGCCTCCAATTCCTGCCCCACGTGCAACTCGCTGCCCTCGCCTGCGGTGACGATGCAGTTCATGCCGAAACAGATCGCGCCATCCATGCGCGCGTTGGCCCGGTACTGCCCCAGGATGTCGAGCAGGTCGGGGCCGGGCACGCCGGTGGCCTGGTCGATCGAGGGAACCGGGCAGCGCGAACAGGGTTTCACTGGCGCCACGACTGCCGCGCCGGCAGTGAACGTGCCCACGTAATCTTCTTCGAACGCGTCGATGCCGTCGATGACGAGGTTGGCCCGGAAACGGTTCATCGGCACCGGCGCGCGTCCGGCCACCACCAGGCGTGCGTTCAGGTCGGCCAGCGAGGCGTCGCCCACCGCCAGCAGCGGGTAGCCGTCGGCAAACCGCGTTTCGGCCGGCACGCCGCCGGTCCAGGTCGTGCTGGTGCTGCGCACGACGTTTTCGCGGAAGCGCACCAGCCGGCAGGGCGTGCCGATGACCTGCGTGAACCAGGCTGCGGCGACCTCGCCGCAATCGGTGGCGATCACGTGGTCGTCCCACACCGCCACCATGCGCGCCTCGTCTTCCGGCAAATGGCGCCGCTCCAGCGGCAGGGCCGCCATGTCGGGGAACGTCACGCTCACGAGGCCGTCGCGTACTTGCGGCACGATGCGCGCCATGCGCGAGAATTCGCGCTGGGTCAGGAACTGGCCGCTGGGGTCCACCACCATCCATTCGCGGTCACCCACGCCCCGGTGCACCAGGCCGGCCGTGGTCAGCGTGGCATGGTCGACCGACAGGCCGGCACAGGATTTGATTGGATAGATGACAAGCTGGGAGATGGTAGGCATGGCGCGGACGGTGCGAAAAGCGCCAGTATGGCATCGCTTGCGTCCGGGATGCGCCACGTGGTGCCGCGCGCATCACCTGGTCTGGGCATTTGTATTGTTTGTGTGTGGTCAACCTGCGGCATTTTTCGGCAATTCATCATGAATGCCGACTCGCCTTTTCAGGAACTGACATGAATGACAAGCAGCCACGGATCTATATTGCCGGCCACAACGGCCTGGTCGGCTCGGCCATCCTGCGCGTCTTGCACGCACAGGGACACACCAATATCGTCACGCGCAGCCACGCGGAACTGGAGCTGGCAAACCAGGCCCAGGTCCGCGCGTTTTTCCAGACCGAAAAAATTGATGTGGTCTATCTTGCTGCCGCGAAGGTTGGCGGCATCCATGCCAATAATACGTTTCCCGCAGAATTCATTTTCAACAACCTGATGGTGCAGGCAAATGTGATCCACGAAGCGTGGCGCCACGGCGTGCGCAAACTGCTGTTCCTGGGGTCCTCGTGTATTTATCCGCGCCTGGCGCCCCAACCGCTGCGCGAAGAATATCTGATGAACGGCATGCTGGAACCGACCAACGAACCGTACGCCATCGCCAAAATCGCCGGCATTAAATTGTGTGAAAGCTATAACCGCCAATATGGCACCGATTACCGCTCAGTGATGCCCACCAATCTGTATGGTCCCGGCGACAATTTTCATCCGGAAAACAGCCACGTCATCCCCGGCTTGATACGCCGGTTCCATGAAGCCAAAGTGGCCAAAGCTGCCGAGGTGGTCATCTGGGGCAGCGGCAAGCCGATGCGCGAATTCCTGTACGTCGACGACATGGCGACCGCCAGCGTCCACGTCATGCAACTGGCGCCAGAGGTTTATCGAGCGCATACCGGCACGATGCTCTCGCACATCAACGTTGGCACCGGGGAGGACACGGCCATCGGCGAGCTCGCCGCGCTGGTGGGCAAAACGGTTGGCTACACCGGCCGCATCGTGTTCGACAGCAGCAAGCCCGACGGCACACCGCGCAAACTGCTGGATGTAACGAAGCTGACAGCACTGGGCTGGTCAGCCCGCATGCCGCTGGCGCGCGGCTTGCAACTGGCCTACCAGGCGTATTTATCATCCCTGGCAACCCTGGCATCCCCGGCATTACCGGCATTACCGGCGTCAGTCGGTACCCTGTCTGGCGAGGCAGCCGGCGTGTCGCTTGCCTGGCCTCAGTCGGTCTGTTGAACGGTCCGCCGCCGGCAGCGCTCGGCCGGGTAATCGGGCGACACCGCCGCCCTGCGGCGCTGAAAGGCGGGCGCGTCGCCCCTTGAGGCGAGCGCGCGCAAGGCGTGTTCGTTCACGCGCGCGCGTTCGGGATCATCCAGCCAGCCCCACTTGTTGAAGTAGCGAACGGCGGACACGATGTGATGCCACAACAGGCGGGCATTGCGGTACGAGCCGGCCGCGTAGCCATGTTCGACCTGCACGCCGGGGAAAAAAACGGTGCGCGCCACGCGCCCGATCCGGCGGCTCAGGTCGACATCTTCGAAGTACAGGAAGAAACGCTCGTCGAACAGGCCAACGCGGCGCAGGGTGTCGCAGCGCATCAGCATGAAACATCCCGACAGTACCGGCACGTCCATGACATGGTCGTAGCCGCTGCCGTGCATTTCGTACCTGGCGCGTCCGCGCACCCGGTGCAGCCAGGGCAAAAACCGGCGCACGGCGAGGTCGACCGGTTCCGGCAGCAACTTGCACAGCGGCTGCAGGCGGCCGTCGGGAAAATGCACACGCGGCGCCAGCAGGCCGATGTCGCGATGCTGCTCCATGAAGGCCAGCATGGGCGGCAATGCTTCGGGCACGACGCGAATATTCGGATTGACCACAAAATGATAATCACTGCCCTGCGCCAAAGCCTCGCGCAACGCACGGTTGTGCGCGCACGCAAAGCCCGGGTTGCCAGGTTGATGGTGATAAACCGCATGGTGTGCGGCCGCCACCGGCGCCAGCGCCGGGGTGGGCGAATTATCGACGAGATACAGCAGCGGCGGCGGGACGCAGCGCGCCAGGCTATCGAGCAGCGGCGCGATCTCGTCGGGATCGTGGCAATAGCAGACCACTGCGCAACTGGCTCGCTGGTTCATTTTTTCGGCTCTCGCAAATGAAAAAACGCCATGTGGGTGAACCAGGCATCCTCTGCGAGGTGGCAGTTTGGATGAGTATCCGGCAGTACCCGCGGGCGCTGGTCTCCACGCGGCTCAGGGCGGCCAATCGACATGTCGTGGAACCACACATCGACCTGCCCGAACCAGTTCTGGAAATCCGCCACGACGGCGCCAATGTCGCTGGTGCCGAATGCACTGTCGCAGGCGCTGTTGGTGGCTGCGGCGTCCCAGCGATTGTCGAACCAGCGCGCCTGGATCCGGTCGATGTGATGGATATCGGTAAGGAACGCTTCATTGACGGGCGGCGCCATCGTGCGGCAGTACGGATAATATTTGGAGAAGAAAAACTGCAGCGTGGCGCAGCCGTCGGGCTTGAGGATGCGCAGCAGGTCGTCATAGATGCGCGCGCGGGTTTCATGGACACAAATGTGCTGCAGCGAGATGCAGCAGTAAGCGAAATCGTAGCTGTTCGACGGCGCTGCGCCGCAGTTGGCGCCGGTGCTCAGGAAGACCTCGGCGCCAGGCGTGCGCATGCGCGCAGCAGCAACCATGCGTTCGGAAATATCGGCGCCGTCGCACTGGCCCAGCATGCGCGCCATGCGGCGCATCATGCGGCCTTCACCGCAACCGATATCGAAACCGCGCGCCCGCGCCGGATCGGCGAGCACGGGTTTCCTGATGTCCCCATACAGATGCAGCAAATGCGTTTCGTACGGGAAGTTCTCGTGGTAGGCGTAATTGCCGACGATGTCTTCCACGGTAAAGTCACCGGTGTCGTAGTAGGCCTTTTGCATTCTGGCGTACTGGTCCAGGTAATCCTGCATGCCATTTCTCCGATGTGCTCGCGCGGCGTGGCGGAAAGACGACCGCATGCGGCCGCACCCAGCCTGGCCGGCTCAACTATTTTTGGGAGGCGCCTGCCAGTTGACGCAGCCCACCGCACCGGCGGTACCGCCAACCAGCCACGCGCCGTGCCGGTAAAACCCGCGTCGCCGCTCGGGCGCCACAGCCACCACGACCACGCCCATTGCGCGATCGGACCAGACCAGGCGCGCGTCATTGGCATCGAGCGCGGCAAACACCTCGCGCGGACCGGCGCCGTAGCCAAATACCACCGTGGTGTAGGGGCTCGCTGGCGGGGGCTGGATGGCCCAGGCGCCCGCCGCGCCGGTGCCGGCCGTGAGCAGCGTCATCGCCAGCACGGAACTGCGCAGCCGCGCAGCATCGGTGCGCACCACCCACCAGGCTGCAAGCAGGGGCAGCACGCCAAAGACAAACAGCCAGGCCAGGTCCCACGCGAGCGGATTGCCGCTGTCGATCCGCACCCGGTGAATGCCTGCGACCCAGTGTGCCAGGACTACATCGACCCAGTTCCAGATGCCGAACCCGAACAGGACCGCGCCGACCAGGGCGCTACCCCAGTCGCCCTCGGTGCGGCGGCGGGCGCGCCACAGTCCCCACAGGCCGATCACGGCAACCAGGTACATCAATACATGGAAATAACCGTCCCACAGGATTTGCAGGCGGATGTCGTCCATCCCCGGCACCAGGCTGAGAAAGTGGTGCCACTGCAGCACCTGGTGCAGCAGGATGCCGTCAAAGAAGCCGCCCAGCGCGAAGCCGAGGACCGCACCCCATTTCGCCCAAGGTGACCTGCGCGCCGCAGCAATGGTGCCCTTCATGCCTTCTCCCGCCAGAGTGTCGAACCAGTCTAGCGGAAGATGAACGGGGTATCCGATCCGATACCATTGAGAAAACGAAGTACCTGATGCGGACCTTACTCGCCTGGCAATGGCAGGCCTTCGGCCAGCGCCAGCTGCTCCATTGCCGCTTCCATGATGGCGCGCGCCCGGCCCGCTGCCAGGCCCAGGTTGCGGTGCAACAGTGCGTCCTTGTCGTTGGCCGAGGAGCACTGGAAACTGTAACGCTCGAAGCTGCCCAGTGTCATCAGGATATCCGACAGGTGGCGCGGGCATTCACAGCTCATCAGCTTGGCGCCGGCCGCGGTAATGCGCGCCAGCGCCGACTCGTCAAAGCGCCGCGGCGGCGGCGTCACCTCCGCCGGGCGCACCTTCAGGCGCTGGCCGCCCAGCGCGGCGCGGCACAGCATCACCAGTTCGCCCAGTTCCGGCGGCACGCGCGACACCAGGCAGCCGGCATCGCGCAGTTCGCGAATGGTGGCGCTGGCGCAGAAACGGTACAGCACCACCACCGCGCTTGGCGTCACGGCGCGGCGCACGGCGGCGATCATCGCCACCGATTCGCTGTCGAGTTCAGCCAGTTCGACCAGCAGCAGGTCGGCATGCACCCCCGCAAGTTTGTCGAGCGCATCGTCCAGGCGGCGGCTGCTGCCGGCAATATGCAGCGCCGTGGTGCCGGACGAGGCGATGCGCTGGATCAGGTGCTCACCGACCAGCGCGACCGTGGCGGCCATCTCGGCGCCACCTTCGGCTGCCCCGGCCGGCTCGAGCAGGTCGTTCAACTGCTCGACGCTGAGCCCGGCCAGCACGCCAATCGCGTGGCCCTGGTCGACCAGCTGTTTCAACAGGCCCAGGTGGCGCACCTGTTCATGCGTATAGAGCCGCTGGCCGTGCGCCGAGCGCGTGGTATCGGACAGGCTGTAACGGCGTTCCCAGACGCGCAGGGTTTCCACTGACAGCCCGGCCAGACGCGCGGCCACGCCGCTGCGGTACGTCACCACGCGTTTTTGCGGCGTGGGGTTTTCCTCTTCTTGAGGTGCAACTTCATTCATAGTTTGCTTGTTCATGGCGACCCGATAGTGAACCATCTAAAACTTATTATAGCGGTTCAGCTGGGGTTCCTTGTCGCACGATTGAACGGCGTTTGACGCACTTGGCGATCCGATTGAACCGTTCGATATCCGCGCCTGGCGCGTAGTGGATCGAGCGCCCTGTTTTTCCACGGGAAGCGCCGGGCCGAACGGGGTTACAATATGGGGTTACGGGGCGTGCGCGCGCTCCACGTCCACATCGAATGAAAGTTTCCCCATGAGTCTGCAATGCGGCATCGTCGGCCTGCCTAACGTCGGCAAGTCCACCCTTTTCAACGCCCTGACCAAGGCTGGCATCCCGGCCGAAAACTACCCGTTCTGCACCATCGAGCCAAACGTCGGCGTGGTCGAGGTCCCGGACCCGCGCATGGATGCGCTCGCTGCCATCGTGCACCCGGAACGCAAGGTCAACGCCATCGTCGAGTTCGTCGATATTGCCGGCCTGGTGGCAGGCGCGTCGAAGGGCGAAGGCCTGGGCAACCAGTTCCTGTCGCACATCCGCGAAACCGACGCGATCGTCAACGTGGTGCGCTGCTTCGAAGACGACAACGTGATCCACGTGGCCGGCAAGATCAGCCCGCTCGACGACATCGAAGTCATCCAGACCGAACTGGCGCTGGCCGACATGGGCGCCGTCGAAAAGGCGATCCACCGCGAAAACAAGAAAGCCCGCTCCGGCGACAAGGATGCGGCCAAGCTGGTGGCCATCTGCGAGCGCCTGATGCCGCACCTCGACCAGGGCAAGCCAGTCCGCACGCTGGGCCTGGACGCCGACGACATGGCGATGATCAAGACGCTGCACCTGATCACGGCCAAGCCGGCGATGTTCGTGGCAAACGTGTCCGACACCGGCTTCACCAACAATCCGCTGCTGGACCAGCTGACCGAATACGCCAAGGCGCAAAACGCGCCGATCGTTGCCATCTGCGCCGCGATCGAGTCGGAAATTGCCGACCTCGACGATGAAGACAAAGGTGCGTTCCTGTCCGATATGGGCATGGAAGAGCCGGGCCTGGACCGCCTGATCCGCGCGGCTTACAAGCTGCTCGGCCTGCAGACGTACTTCACGGCAGGCGTCAAGGAAGTGCGCGCCTGGACCGTCAAGGTCGGCGCCACCGCCCCGCAGGCCGCCGGCGTGATCCACACCGACTTCGAGCGCGGCTTCATCCGCGCCCAGACCATCGCCTACGACGACTTCATCGCCTTCAAGGGCGAGGCCGGCGCCAAGGAAGCGGGCAAGATGCGCGCCGAGGGCAAGGAATATGTGGTCAAGGATGGCGACGTGCTGAACTTCCTGTTCACCCCAACATAAGGGGGCATGGACATTCACCTCAGACTAGCGCCCTATGGACGTGACGAGGTCGAGGTGATGTTTGTGCTGAATGCACATTTCGCCGTATGCCTGCAGTCGTACAGCTTTCTGCCTTCGTTCAAAAATTTGAAATTGTTGGTCGCTTTGCGCGCAAGCAATCACGCGACCGCTGTGGTCAGAGTGTGAGCAAGCTGTTGGCAACGGGTTTTCGTTGTCAATGGCTTGTTCATACGTTCCGAAGGACTGTCCACAGCCAAGTGCCCGCCCATTGAATTTGAGGCGCTTGGATGAGGAAATGCCTTAGAACGCGCTACTCATGGGACTTATTTCGGTCTTGAATTTCCGCACATACAAGCGCTACTATTTTCACTGCTTCGATTCGTAGACCGGTTGCTATTTTTAGCACGGTTTCGAGCGAAGGAGCCTTCTCTCCAAGTTCAAGCGACGAGATGTACTTCCGTTGCAAATCCGCTTCAAGTCCTAGTTGCTCTTGAGTTAGCTCTGCTTCGGTACGCAACCGCCGCAAGACAACACCAAACGCCACTGCAATTTTTAAATCCAAAATTCCCCCTGTAGTGGGAGAAATCTCTCAAATGCGGTACCATATGTCTTCCCCCTATAGAGGGAACTAAATTTTACGACCGCGCGCGGTAGCGTTTCTTCTTTTTGGATGCACTTTGGTAAGGAAGGACTGGAAACGCATGTCAATACAAACCTTGCAACTTGAACTCGACGGCCGTGCGGGTCGCGAACTGCTTCCAAATTTCTTTCCGATTGATTTACTAATCGGTATGACTAGGGAGCTTGCCCTTGTTGCAGA
>Ga0265780_10006998_pt1 | contig 13927 bp, 5 predicted proteins | sample P1T30metagenome_FD_192432 | JGI IMG/M metagenome (GOLD analysis project Ga0265780, IMG submission 192432) | Plant litter microbial communities from East Loma Ridge, Irvine, California - P1 T30 | ecosystem: Environmental > Terrestrial > Plant litter > Unclassified | place: USA: California... | reverse complement strand
CCTCAAAAATACCCGGGGCCACTATGCATTGTATCTGGTCGCGGTCGGCAGCCAGTTTTTCCTTTATGGCGGCAATATCATCATAAAATTCGTAGAATACGCTCGAAATAGGCGAGGCATAGCTGGCGTCTTCCTTAATGGTAAGGAAACCGTTGTCCAGCAGTTTAAAATTGCTCATCAGGAACACAGCCTTATTGTAATCATAATTATTAGCATACTTTTCATAATGGATGATATCACCGTATGAAAATATAGCCTCAAAGAATTTTGTAAAGTCATAGCCTGCCGGTACAAAAAGCTTGGATACGTTGCGGCATCCCAGCCCAAAATAGCGGAAGATGTCTTCGCCAAGTGCATTAAGCTCTTCAGTAGTTTCGTGGCCGGTAAGCACCGCGACAGAGTTACGGTTCTTGCGGATTATACTGGGTTTATCTTTAAAGTAATATTCAAAATAACGGGCGGTGTTGTTGCTGCCTGTAGCTATTACGGCATCAAACCCTTCCATTTTTTCTTTGGTAAAAGTTATCCTATCCGCCAGCTTTGGCTCAACCGCAATAAGATATTTAGCTAAAAATGGCAATAAGTGCTCATCATTGCTGGATAGTTTTACCAGCACATTGTGTCCTGCCATGAGTACCGATATAAAATCATGAAAACCTACTAACGGTATATTGCCTGCCAGGATAAGCCCAACAGTTTTCGGCTGTACATCTTTAAGGTTATACGGGTTAAGCCAGTTATCAAGGTTTTCCTGGGTAAGCGCTTCAGCCCATTGTTCGGCGGCAAAATATACCTGCTCCTGTGTAAACCAGCGGTTGTGCGACTGTGATAATTGTATGAGGTGTAAAAACGGATCGTAAAATTCGTCATTAAAAGGCACGCTGTCATCTGGTTGGCATGCTTCCAGATGAAACTGGCTTAAAAATTTACCTAGGGCTGCAAATGCTTTTTTTGTTTCTGTTAACGTCATTGTGCTTGCTTATGAATGGATTTGGACGTAATTTTGTTGCAAATTTACGTATTAATACTAAGAGAACAGTCATGGCAATCATTATAACAGACGAATGTATAAACTGTGGGGCCTGCGAACCGGAGTGCCCTAATACCGCGATTTATGAAGGTGCAGACGACTGGCGTTATAAAGATGGCACCAAACTGCGTGGTAGGGTAGTACTGCCTAATGGCGAAGAAGTGGATGCCGATGCGCCGTTTAACCCTATTAGTGACGATATTTACTATATAGTTCCTGATAAATGTACAGAGTGTAAGGGTTTTCATGATGAGCCGCAATGCGCCGCCGTTTGCCCGGTAGACTGCTGCGTGCCCGATGACAACCATGTAGAGAGCGATGAAACACTGCTTAACCGCCAAGCATTTTTGCATGGTGACGAGTAAAAGTTTAGAGTTAGCCTCACCCAAATAAGTAAAAACAAAAAATCCTGAGGGCACTACACCTTAGGATTTTTCTTTTCATAGCAACTTAACTATCTTATTAAACTCAAATTTGTGTTATTTATTATTGTATCAGCGGCTGGCAGAACCTGTACTGTAACGATGAGGCAATTTTTATGCATAACATACTTTTAACCGTTTAGTAACCTACCTTGCTGATTTTGAGTAAAATGTTATCATAACTTTGTGTAAAATACAATGGTTATGAAACTCTTTTCGTTTAATTATTGGGCCACATTTAAACAATGGCTTTTTTTAAAAGCCATGCAGTCATTTTATCTCCATTAGCATAATAATATAAATGGAGGAATTTGATAAACCCCTGGCTTGCGGCCTTTTTGGGGATGATTTTAAATGGGGTGTTTCTACTGCGGCGTTCCAGATAGAGGGCGCACATGATGCCGATGGAAAAGGCAACTCTATATGGGATGTTTTTACTGCCCGAAAAGGGCGTATAAAAAGCAACCACCATGCACAAACCGCATGCGATTTTTACAACTGCTATCCTGATGATATTAAGCTTTTAAAAGAGCTCAATATTCCCAACTTCCGTTTTTCCATAAGCTGGTCGCGCATTATGCCTACAGGGCAGCATCCTGTAAATCAGAAAGGGATAGACCATTACAACCGCATGATAGACCATTTGCTTGAAAATGGGATTGAGCCATGGGTAACGCTCTATCATTGGGATTTGCCCCATGAGCTGGAACTTAAAGGTGGATGGACAAACCGCGAGGTTGTGGCCTGGTTCAAGGAGTTTGTTGAGGTGTGCACACGCAGCTTTGGCAACAGGGTTAAAAACTGGATGGTTATAAATGAGCCTTCAGTTTTTACCGGGGCTGGATACTTTTTGGGTATACACGCCCCGGGCAAGCGTGGCTTAAGTAATTATTTAAAGGCGGTGCATCACGTAACGCTGGCTACAGCCGCGGGTGGTAAAATACTGCGCCAAAACGTAAAAGACGGCCATATAGGCACTACATTTTCATGTACTTACGTAGAGCCCGCTACATTAAAAAAACGCGATATAGCCGCTGCCAATCGCGTAGATACCCTTTTAAACAGGGCCTTTATAGAGCCCATCCTGGGGCTGGGATACCCCATAGCTGATTTACCTGTAGTTAGCAAAATATTAAAGTATGTAATGCCGGGCGACCTGGAAAACATGGCTTTTGATTTTGACTTTATAGGGTTGCAATGCTATACCCGCGAGGTAGTAAAGGCTTCTTTATTTACCCCTTATGTAGGCGCGGCCCTGTTTAAGGCAGAGCACCGGAATGTACCCTTAACCGAGATGTGTTGGGAGGTATATCCGCAGTCCATTTATCATATGCTTAAAAAATTCAGTGCCTATAACATCAAAAAGATAATTATTACCGAAAACGGTGCTGCTTTTCCGGATACGGTTGATGCTGACGGCAATGTAAACGACCCTTTGCGTAAAAAATATTTACACGACCATTTAAGGCAGGTGTTAAAAGCCAAAAATGAAGGCGTGCCCGTTGAAGGGTATTTTGTGTGGACTCTTACAGACAATTTTGAATGGGCAGAGGGGTACCATACACGCTTTGGGCTTGTGTATGTTGACTTTGATACGCAGAAGCGCATCATTAAGCAATCTGGCAGGTGGTATGCTGATTTTTTAAGTGATAACAATAGTTACGGAACATGAAGATACTTTATGCCATACAAGGCACCGGCAATGGCCATTTAAGCAGGGCGCTTGATATTATTCCGTGCCTGCAAAAACACGGTGAGGTTGATATATTGGTAAGCGGTATACAGGGCGATTTAAAACTGCCCTTCGAGATAAAATACCAGTTTACCGGCATGAGCTTCATCTTCGGAAAAAAGGGTGGGGTAGACCTCTGGAAAACCCTGCGCAAAGCCAGCCTGAGAAAATTTGTTAAAAATATAAAGCAACTGCCCGTAGAGCAGTATGACCTGGTTATTAATGATTTCGAACCTGTATCTGCATGGGCATGCCTTTTAAAGAATAAGCATTGTATCGGGTTGAGCCACCAGGCGGCCGTGCTTAATGCGGCTTTTGCGGTGCCTAAAGAAAGTGATGCCATAGGCAGGCTGATATTGCAGCAATATGCACCGGTAACAGATAAGTACGGTTTTCATTTTAAGGCCGTTGGCAATAAGATATTTACTCCCGTAATCAGGCAGACAGTTCGCGCTACACCTGTAACAAACAAAGGGTATATAACTGTTTACCTTCCTGCCTTTGATGATAAGCGACTTATTAAAAATCTTTCGGTATACAAAAATGTTAACTGGGAGGTTTTTTCTAAACACAACAGGAAAAAAGTTGTTCATAAAAATATTACCATATACCCTATAAATAATGAGCAGTTTATAGCAAGCATGGCTGCCAGCAATGGCGTAATGTGTGGCGGGGGCTTTGAAACGCCGGCAGAGGCGCTGTTTATGCAAAAAAAACTGCTGGTTATCCCGATGAAAAACCAGTATGAGCAACAGCTTAACGCCGAAGCCTTAAAAAGTATGGGCATTGAAGTTATTAAAGCGCTTAAACCAAAATACATTCCTGTAATTAATAACTGGCTTGAAAACGGTACACCAGTGCCTGTAGATTATCCTGACAGTACCCAGCAGATTATTGATACGGTTATTGCCCAAAATACAGAGAAATAAGCCTTCATTTCTCTGCTAAAAAAAACCAGCGCCCTTTAAGGGCGCTGGTTTTTTATTGATTTTATTATAAAATAAAAGCCCCCGACAATTGCCGGGGGCTTTGTATTCAATTTAGGGGCATTATTTTATAATAACTTTTTTACTGATTGTAGTACCGTTTTGCATTGTAACTTTTACAATGGCAACTTCCTGTGCCATGTTAAATGTTTTTGCAAATTCAGTGGCATTAATACCATTTTCGGTATAGATGGCCCTGCCCAGCATATCAAATACAGTTATGCTGTCCATTACTAAAGACGAAGCTATTTTAAGCTCTTTACCTTCCTGGTAAATAACAACATTGTTGTTTATTTCCGGGTTACCAATACCAAGTTCCCCGGTTACATAAACCACTTCAAACCTTGTGTCGAATGTTCCGGCATCGGTAGTAAATGTATATGCGTTTTCTTTAAGATTAACTATGGTACCTGCCATGTTATCTTTAAGGTAAACATCCTGACTGCCAGAGAATATGCCATCTACATGGTCAAGGTTTATGGTGTACTGGCCGGCAGCAGTTACTGCAAAGCCCATGGACACCACATCGGTAGCTTCAAAGGCAGGCCTTGCCTGTATGGCCAGGTTAGCACCTGCTTCTTTAGAATACAGCTTTGCATTTCCATCGCCCAGCATTTTGGCATCATAGCCATAGTCAAGGCCCAGTGTGCCTTCGGCAAGGTAACCTACTGCTGCCTGGCTAAAGGCTGAACTGTTGCTGTTGGCAAGATTAATCCATAACCTTGATACCGCAGGGGTATTGTTTGTATTGGCTGTCTTAAAGAACGGTTGTGTAGTTTGTGCAGGCTTACGCATGCTGTTGGTAAAGTTTACCGTAGCTGTGTTAGATAAGCCTGTCTTCAGCTTAACCAGGAAGCCCTGAGCAGGCGAAAGAATCCAGTTGTCATTAAAAGCAGTGCTGCCCTCAGTGTTGCCACCATAAAATGTGCCATTCATATCAGGCGCGCCACCTATGGGGCCGTTAGAAGTATAACCCATTAGTGATAGGTGCGCATAGCTGTTCGAGGCCGCATCGTTTTTCTTCCTCCAAAAGTAAATACCGGCACCATCTTCCAGCACGTTACTGTTTTGGTCAAAAAATTCTTTAACGCTTATAGGCGATGCATATGGGTTAGCCACAGCTATATAATGTCCTGCCTGGCTTAGTTCGCCGCCACCGTTAAGGTTGGTTGCCACTGTAGTTACAGACACATTACCATTGTTTAGGGCGCCGTTAAAAGTACCATTTTGTGTATATGTTTCAGTACCGGCTGCATATCCGGCAGCTGAGCCACCTGTAATAAAATCAGGGGTACGTATAAGGTAAGCTTTGCCGGGGATAAAGTTATTGGCCGCATTTTCGGCAAAATATTGCTCCCTGTTAGTGAGCGTTGGCACATTCCAGTTATAAGCGTAGGTATAAAAACGGTTGCTTAATGTATTTTGCGAAAACGCCTGTAATTGCTGTGCCGTCACCGGCGATCCCCATAGGGTATAGTCAAGCCTGAATAGAGGGTTGCTGGTGCGTGTTACTGTAGCAGTACCGTTTCCGCTATAGGCAGATGCCGATGCCTGTACAAGGGCAGCGTTGTTTTGAACAATTATCTGTCCGTTGTTTACTAAAGCATTCTGTACCGTAAGGGTGGCGCCTGTTTTAACCGTTATGGTTGCTCCGGCGTTTACGGTAAGGTTACTAACTTCAATGGCATCGTCTATCTCCGGGCTTGACGCAGAAGGAGCAATTATAGCCGTATATGTTGAAGGTACTTCGCCGCAAGACCAGTTTGCAGCATCGTTCCAGTTATGGTTTGCTGCAGTACCTGTCCATGTGTTGTTGCTTATAGCTATGGCAGTGGTGTTGTTTGCACTGAACGTTTGTGTACATGCTGCTGTTACATCATTTCTGGTAAGTGCAGTTATAGCCACTTGCTGGCCGTTACTTGCATTGGTTACAGGCAGGACAAAGCTGCCCGAGCTTATACCGTTAGACAGTACCGTAACCTGTTGCGCAGTGCCTCCATTTACGGTATAATTAACCGCAAAAGAAGCATTTGGTGTAAGGCCATTCAGTGTAATATCTGCATTACTGCCACTGCAGGCTGCCGAAGCAGATACAGAGATAAGCGTTGGTGTGGCTATGACGGCAATATTGCTGCCGTTATCGTTTGTACTGCCGGTAAGCAGCAGGTTAGATGATACATGTACTACACGCACCCTGTAATTACCAGAGCCAATGTTGTTAGGTAATATTGCGTCAATAGGGCTTACAGCCGACGCATTACTAATGATGTTGGAAAAATCGGTAGGGAATATACCCGTTGCATCTGAATGTTGTACATAGAAATTTCCTGTGCCAAAATTGCCTTGGGTAGTATAGCTTACCGCTATATTGTTTGTAGTGCCTACACAGTAAGGTCCATATGAAGATGCTATAGTATTTATACTTGGAGCTGCCCCTACAGTACCGCTAAGGTTTACAACTGTTGTTGCGCCGCCGCCCGTAAAGGTTAGAGTACCTGTGTATTCTCCTATGCCAAGGTTGCTTTCAAGCTTAACAAAAATGTTAGGGTTTGTAAGGTTTATGGCACCGCCGGTATACGCTATTGTACCTGTAGGGCCATAACTAACCTGGTTGTTTGTAGATACAATAAAACCAGTACTTGCTGCAACAGTAATAGAACCGTTTGCAGGTGTTAGGTTAGCACCTGTTACTTGCGTAAGTTGTACAAAGTTGTTGCTTTGTGCCTGACCCTGGTATGCGTGTAATGTATTGATAGGCGATGGCGTCACCTCAAGTTGCCTAACGGTTAACGTACGTGTTACCGAAACGGCATTGTACAGTTCATTACCTGGATTAGATGCGGTAATGGTGGTTGTACCCGGACCCGTAATTGTAATGTTGCCTGCAGCGTCAATTGTAGCTACACCCGTTTGCGAGCTATTCCAGCTTACCGGCAGTCCCGAGTTATTGCTATATTCTAAAAGGAACGGCAAATCGCCTACCTGTTTAACAGGAAGTGGATCTGGGTTGAAGGTAACTACCTGGTTAAGTTTGTCTACAGTATAAACAAGTGTCTTTGTATTGTTGCCATAGTAGCTGCTTGCCGTAAGGCTAATGTTGTAAGAGCCTACGGGTGTTGTTCCGTCAAAAGTTATAAGGCCCGTAGTATTTACAGTGGCACCTGTAGGAAGGTTACCTGCGCTAAGGGATATTGTAGGATCTCCAGAAGCGGTTAGCTGATAACTGCCTGTACTATTTACAGAAGTGCTGTAAGTAAGTGCGCTGGTAATTTGTGGCGCTGCAGGAGAAGGAGTCAGGGCACCGCTAACTACCAAACCGTTACCGCCTGCAAAACCCCAGCCTCCTGTAGCGGTTTGACCGCTTGCATAATACCTTAGGGTGATTGTTGTACTTGCCGGAACATTTTGAAGAGCCGCAACACCTGAAAGGTCTACTGTTAGATCTCCCGTACCAATAATTACCGTTGGAGCATTACCAATAAGTGTAAATGTACTACCGTTAAGGCTGTAGGCAAACTGGTGGCTTACACCAGGCGAAGCATGAAAACTTGTGGTTCCAACAAATTTTGCTGTAATTGTTTTTAATGAAAGGGTAAAGCCCGGATCGGCAGAGGCAACAAACTGAAAATAGTCCTGATTTGTTACTGCAATACCGTCGTTTTGAAAACCTACAGTTCTGAAAGAGTTTTGTCCGGGAGATACCTCGGCGCCGGGACCACGTGTTAAGGTAGAAGATGAGTCCAGATTTGTATTGACTGTACCGGCATCTGCAGTAGCAAGAGGGCTCTCTGTGCCATTTGAGAAACTCCATATCAGGATATTCTCAAAAGTGGATGACGGATTTACAAATACCCATCCGTTAGTAAGGGCAATATCATAATTTGTTGCCGAACCACCGCTAAGGGTTATAGGGTATGCACCAATTGCTGCGGTATTTGTAGCAGTTGTAGCAGCAGTAGGGGCTACAAAACCAATAGCATTAGCAGCATTTTCTCCTGAAATAAAACCAACATAACTAACCGTTAATGCCGGGACAGGGTTGCCCGCACCAACAGTTTTGTTTTTGTTATCGGCTGTTGCAGTAAGTGCTTTTTTGTTTATAGTGCCTATCATGCCCGGTTCAGGCTGTGTAAGCGCATAGTTATTTGCTGCACTTCCCGTTAGGTTTATAGTTACCGGTATATCAGTAGCAGCATTTATAGAGGTAAATATACCTGTAGTTGCATTCACCGTATCGCCGCTTTCAATACCGTTAAGTGCTACACCTGCAAGTGTTGCAGCATTTGTACCATTATAGGCCTTTGGTGTTACTGTTGCACCTGTAATAGTAGCAGTAATTGTTTTGGCCGTAATATTTGCTGTAATACCTACAGGCTGGCTCACAGTATAATTGCCTGCATCATCGCCTGCAAGTGTAAACCCTGTAACGGTAATAATTTTATTATTACCTACGGCAGCTGTAGTAAAGTTGGCAATAATGGTTCCGGCAGGAGTTACATTATCGCCTTCTATAACACCATTAAGTATTGCAGTGCCCGCAAGCGTTGCAGCTGTGGTGGCATCATAAACTTTATTTACACCGCTAAGGCCAGTAATGGTTAGCGCAGCAGGTGTGATGTTTGCTGTAGTGTTGCCAGTATTTGCCGTAAGGGCATAGTTTGCAGCAGCGGTTCCGCCAAGAGCGTATGTAAGGTTTACGGTAATACCGTTAGCTACATCAGCACTGTCAAAAGTGCCGGTTGCCGATAACGTTACAACATCGGGGGCTATAACACCGGTAAGTGTTCCGCCGGATACACTAACTGTTTCCGTTCCGTTATATACTTTATTTTGGGCAGTAGCTTGTGTAGTAACGCTAACCGGAGCCGGTGTAATACTTCCTGTTAGTTCTAACACATCTACAGGCAGTATATAGTTAGGGGCATCTACACCGGTTATTTCAAATTCTGCAATAACCTCTTTGCTTGTCCCTGTATTTTTATCCTCATAAACAGCATCCTGAATAGAAAGTGTAACAACATCTCCGGATACAACACCATTTAGTTCTGCGGTTACGGTTGCAATGTCTGTACCGTCATATACTTTTGTTATTGTTGAAGTGCTTACCACAGTAAGCGCTTTAGGGTTTACTGTAACCTGAACACTCTCTGTAGTACCATTATATTCTGAATTTCCTTCCTGAAATGCATATAAGGTAAAGGTACCTACTGAATATACTTCTAATGTAGTACCTACCACGTTTGCAATAGCTTCATCGCCAGGTTGCACGTAATAAGATGTAATACCAAGGCCGCTATTGGTGGTAGCATAACCATTAAGAGGATATGCGGCATCGCCATACGTAAATGTTGCCGGCCCTGTAAAGGTGATATCCTGGTCTAACTTAGATGGGTCTGTAATATCAGCATAAACTACTGTTGGCTGTATGTTATAATTGTTAGCCTGTGCACCTGTTAAGGTAAAGCCGCTTATTGTAACTTCTTTGCCTAAACCTATTTCGGCATTTGCAAATGTACCCACTGCTGTACCGGCAACCGCTACTGCATCACTCCCTAAAATACCTGTAATTACCGGCGTACCGCTTATTGTAGCATTCGCTGAACCATCATAAACTTTATTCGCTGCTGTAAGTCCGCCAAGGGTTAGCGGCGCAGTTGTAATAGCTGCTGTTAAGCCTGCCGGCTGCTGAGGGTAATTAAGTACGTAATTGTTGTTATTAATGGTATAGCCACCGGTAAGGTTAACCGTTTGTATTCCTGCATTGGCCGAGCCAAAAGAATATACCGGTGTGCCTGATAACGTTACCACATCACCCTCTATTATGCCGGTAGGGGCAGGTGGTGTAGTTAAGGTAACGGCTGTTGTGGTGTCATATACTTTATTCTGGGCGGTACCACCCGAAAAGATAATTGGTTTTTTTGCAACGGTCAGGGTTCTTGGCACTGCTGCTGCCGAATAATTTGCAGTACCGGCCTGGTTAGCTGTTATAACTGCCGAACCCGCACCCACGATTGTTACCGTATTTCCGCTAACAGTTGCTACTGTAGTATCGTTACTGCTAAAAGTAACATTGTTGCCCGATGCACCACCTGTGGCAGTTAGTTCAAAGCTTGCGTCGCCATACATAACACCGGTAAGAGTGTTAAAGGTTATTGCCTGTGTTGCCTGTGTAACCGTAAGTGTGCGCGTAAGCGTAACCGCATTATAATTGTCATTGCCCGCATGAGTAGCCGTTATGTTTACCGACCATGCACCTACAATGTGTATGCTGTGGCCATCTTCATTTAGTATTGCTACAGCTGGATTATTTTCTATTGAATATACTACAGGATTACCCGATGCGCCTCCGGTAGCTGTTAAATTGAAATCAGCGCTGCCAAACACTTTACTGATGTTTGCAAACGAAGAAATGGCTTGTGTTGCTTTATTAACAGTAAGTGTAAGCGTGCCAGAACCTGTACCGCTAGTATTTGTTGCTGATATGCCTATAGAATAAGGAGTAGCAGAAACAGGGGTTGTACCGTCAAACGATATTACACCGGTTGTTGTATTGATCGTGGCACCTGCCGGGAGGTTGATAGCATTATAACCGGTAGCTGTACCGCCTGTAGTTACACTGCTTATGTTAAATGGGGTAGCGGTTTGTCCAAACGTGCGTGTCTGGCTGGCATTTGCTACTGCAGGGGCTACATTTGCACTTGTTATGGTGCCATTAAGCTGAAACCTGTCTCCTGAACCAATTACCAAATACACGTTTGCTGCAGTTGAAATTACCAGAAACCGGAACGTTACCGTGCTTGTTGATGGCAGGTTGGAAAGTGCATTTTGTACTGTACTGTTGAATGCTAATGGAGTGTTACTACCTGTACCGCTGGAACTGCTTATAGTTATGCTGCCAATGTCAACAAAAGAGGCGTTGTCTATGCTGTACTGCACTGCAATACTTACGTTACCACTTGATTTTCGGGTAAACCATATAGGCATGCCGGTAACAGACATTTTGTAACCGGTATTGGCTTTTGCTGTAAATGTAAAGAACTTGTTACTGCTTATGGCCGCGGCAGCATTAGCCGCTCCGGCTGCTCCATTAGCTCCGTAGCTATCTGAAGCTGCCGATCCTGTTTTAGTAAGGCCTGAACCTCTTACAAATCCTGTAACGGTGGCATTGGCAGCAGTAGATTCCGCAGGCCAGGTAGGCGTAGACGGACCCCAGGAAAGTCCATCAGAATTCCATGTTGCAATTTGCCCCCACGAGGCGCCTGCCGTCAAAAAAAGGGCCATAATTAAAAAGCCCCGAAGCAATTTTTGATGTAGTAATTTCATCATAGTTGGTAATTAGTAATTTGTTTAAATATTTTATACAACTTGATATTCAAGCTGATACAAATATTGTAATCAAATATTAACTAAGGGTATCCTAACTATAAAATGACTATTATGGTTGTGTTAACATCTTCTAAATTACCAGTCTGGTTGGTAAATGTTTGCCTTTTATCAAAAAATCACATTAAGCGTATATTTTTGTTAAATTCCTGTAATATGCTGTGTACTATTGTAATATTACCTTGATGGTCTTAGAATATTTAGTATCTGATATTTCTATAAAATACATACCGGCCACATTACCAGTCAGGTCAACTGAGTTTTGATTAATGCCAGTGTTAATTCTCTGACCTAAATAATTGTAAACATTAATGGTGTAGCCTTCTTTTAGATTCTCCAAATGTACCATACCATTTGTTAGGGTTGGATAAGCATACATATTTTCGACAGCATATATATTTTGGATAAGGGTGCCCCAGGTATCTTCTGCCGAGGGGCCATTCCATATCATTGTGGCAATGTACGGGTTATCAATAAACGGATTCCTGTTGCCCTGTATATCCTCCAGGATATTATTACGGTTCATTTCATAAATGCTTACAGGGTCTTCTGTATTCCATTCTAAAAAGATGTTGGGCATGTCAAAAAAAGTACTGTAAGAACTGCTGCCTGAGCCTACCACATTTGCTTCGCACCGGCTGTTGTAGCGCACATACATATACATCATCATCCGTGCTACATCGCCTTTCCATTCGTCGCCGGGGTAAAACATAGTACCGGGCAGGGTGGCAGATTGCCCTGATCCATCTGCAAAGCGGCGGTTGCTGCGGCTGCTGTTCATATTACTATCTATACATCTTAAATGGTGCGCATCAGATCCGGGTCCGGCATACTCAAGATTAGGATTGCCCAGAGATCGAGGAAATACATGCTCTCTTACCCAAAGACCATTGCAGCTTGTAGTATGGCAGCTCAAGTCTTTATCGCGCGTCCTGTCATTATCAGTATCGGCATCATTATCATCATAGCCATATATCAATAAAACATTCTGCATGTTTTCAGGATCCAGATCAGTACTTTTCAACGCCGCCCATACATCAGGAGTATAAGTAAGCTGTGTAACGTGCGTTTGGGTAATAAGCGTTGCTAACTGCTCTTTTAAAGCGTTGCCTGTTTTGCTAAAATCTATATTATTGTAATAAGGATAGTAATCCGGTAACTGTGCAAAGCAAAAAAAAGGTGCTAACAGTAAAAAAAAGATTTTTTTCATGGCTTATCTTATCAGCGCGAAATGCGCTTTAAATTCTTTATTTATACCTGCCGGAGAGTGGTACAGTATCTTAAACCAATAATCTGTAGCAGGTAAAGTATGGCCATTATAGGTGCCGTCCCATCCGGCTGCACCGGGGCGCACTGAGGTTATTAGTTTGCCATAGCGATCGTAAATAAAAATAATCGCATTGTACTGGCTACTCAGGCCCTTAATGTTCCAGGCATCTTGCGTACCGTCATGGTTTGCGCTAAAGTAATGCGGGTAATTAAGTGCAAACACGTCAAGTTCAATAGTACCGCAACCGTTTTTATCGCGCACCAGTATAGTATGCTCGCCAGATGTTATACCTGTAAAATGAGGTTCGTCCTGAAAAGGTCCACCATCAACACTATATTCATAATCCCCTGATCCTCCTGTAACGTTAATGGTAATAACCTGGCTTGCGCTAAAATCCTGACCCACCTCAGCAGATGCTATGGCTAACGATGAGTTAGCTACAGTAGTGGTATTAGTGCCTATGCAGCCGGTAGCTATGTTGGTGGCGGTAACACTGTATTCTCCCGGTTCATCAATTATTATAGATGAGGTAGTGTCAGCAAGCAATTCGTCATCCTTAGCCCACCTAAAGGTATAATCGGTTTCAGAAAGCCCGCTGTTCAATACTATCGGAGTTGCTTCACCTGTCTGGTTGTCCACACATAAATAATAAGCATCTGCAAATGACGGGCGTGGCAATGGTTGTATGGTAACTGTTTTTATGGCTGCTGCCGTACATACTGTTCCTGTTGTGTAGGTGATATTTACGGTGCCTGCTGTAATGGCTGTTACAAGCCCGGTTGCATCTACAGTTGCTATGTTTGTATTGCTGCTGGCCCATATGCCTCCTGTGGTTGTGTTAGACAGTTGAAGTGTACCATCAGCACAAACAGCCGTGTCGCCGGTTATAATACCCGGATCGGGTGCAGGGGCAGGAGGTGCGTCTACACTTATTGGTGCCGAAACCGCAGTACATCCTGCTGTATTTTGCACGGTAATGGTATACGTTCCGCCGCCAAGGCCTGTAAAAACAGGCGAACTTTGGTAAGTTATACCATCAACGCTATAGGTTAACGACGTGTTTACCGGTGATGTAACAGTTAACTTACCTGTTGGTACAGCACA
>Ga0265780_10006997_pt1 | contig 13929 bp, 1 predicted proteins | sample P1T30metagenome_FD_192432 | JGI IMG/M metagenome (GOLD analysis project Ga0265780, IMG submission 192432) | Plant litter microbial communities from East Loma Ridge, Irvine, California - P1 T30 | ecosystem: Environmental > Terrestrial > Plant litter > Unclassified | place: USA: California... | reverse complement strand
ATCTTACGTAATAACTCTAATAATAGCTAGGCTAAGATAAATAGAGGCGTTTTAGAATCTCCTAGAGTAGCGAATTAAAACTAGCTACTACAATCTTAATTACGTAAGCAATTAGATTTACTAGGAATTATTCTAATTTGTTAAGAAATAATAATAAGTACAATCTTAACAAAGCTTAATAATAAAAAGATAATGATAACTAAGTTATTATAATCTTTACACTAATAGCTATCTAGACTACTAACTAGTAGTATTAAAGCGCGCTTTATATAGCTACTAATACTTAATAGTAGATTAGTAAGCTATAGTAAGCTTAATAATAGTATAAAGTTTTTGAAATAATCTAAGATACTTACATAGAGTCTATATATTTACTAGTAATTTATATTTCAAATATAATTATCTTTAAGCCTTACTATATTAGCTACTATATTATAAAACTATTTCTTTATAGTCTAGTACTATACTCAATATATATTTATTATCTTTAAAATTAGCTAAAGTACTAGTTACTTTTAGCTTTTAAATCTACTATCTACTATAAAGTTTATAAATACTTACTTATTAAGTATTACTAGTACTCTACTTATACTAGCTTTAAGTTTACTATTTAGTATTTAGAGTTATAAAAGCTACTCTAAAGTGATTATATAAGTAGTAAAAGAAAAGGTTATATAGATAAGAGTCTATAGATCTAGAAGATATAAACTTACTACGCGTTTTAGGTATTTATTAATCTATTTTATAATATTGATACTAGTAAAGTTAAAGTTCTTACTTAAGCGCTATACTAGCTATATATTTATAGCTAAAGTTTATAAAATAGCTATTATAAAGTTCCTAGTATAAACTATAGTATTAATTTAACTACTTAGAAATATAGTAAAATTATTAAAGTTAGTATTTTCTACAATACTATACGTGTAATTATCATTAAAAACAAAAATATTTTCTATAACGAGAGAAAAACTTTTTACTTCTATTAAGTAATAGCTATTAAAAAGAAGATAAGTATGTTAATAATAAAAGTATTAAAAAGTTAAAAAGGAAAGTTTAAAATAAAGAAAGGTATTTTTTAAGTATATAGTCTTTTATATAAATACTATATAAAGTAGCTATTCTTTAAACTATAGTATAAACTTTTATAAAAATATTTACTTTTATACTAACTATAGTTATTTATCTACTTTTTTAGCTAATAAAGAGGCTTTAGCTTTATATTATACTATACTCTATATTCTACTTTATACTTTACTTTTTTAGCTAAGATTTCTACTACTAAGACTTTTCTATTATTACTATTAGTATCTAATTTAAAAAGCTTATTTCTACTTTAACTTATAGATAAGAGATATTCTTATAATTCTATAGCTCTATAGCTTTATAGCTTACTTATTTCTACTTTTAAGTTTTAGAAAAAAGTTTTTATAATTATTATTCTTGTAAGTATATTACTAATATACTAAATCTGTTGTAAATTTTACTTAAAAAGTTTTATAAATACTAACTACTATATTATAGTTAATATAAAGTATTTAGAAAATATGCTTGAATTAAGATTACTATATAGATTTACTAGACTACGTTTTATTACTCTACCTTGTATTAATATTCTACTATAATAGTAAGAAATTAAATAGTTTTATTATAGTTACTAAAAAATAGCTTAGTATAATAAATGTAATAAGCTTTACTTAGGTACTACTAGTAATCTATTCTTACTAGTAATGCTTAGACTTACTACTTATTATATAAGTATCTTAGTATATACTATATAAATTATGTTTATCTAGTAAACTATAGAATAAAGTATAGTTACTATATCTACTATAGAAGTAGAGTAATTAACTTATAAGTATAGTACTAAAAAAGCTATACTACCTAGAGACTTTTTTAAAAAGCTAGCGCTTAACTTAAAAAACTTAAAAAAGTTTGGGTTAATAATTAGAAAACTATTAAGCTAGCTATTAGAATAAATAAGAAGACTTATACTTAGCTTAAGTATATTAATATCTAGAATTTACAGCTATAGAAACGATATCTTTTAGAGATTATTTCAAGTTTATTACTTAGAAACTATAATTATTCTCATAAATAGATTTACTAACTTACTTTCTCTATTATAGTTGCCGAAAATTAAATAGCAACTTAACTTTTAGAATTTATAATAATAAATTTCCATAATAAAAATTAAGTAAAAGGTCTTTAACTAGACTACTAATTAAAGACCTTATTGTTTCTGAACTAGATTATAGTTACTCTTAATAGTACTTAGTTAGAAGAAGGTAATTAGTTAATTAACGTAAGTAAAAAGATAACAGATTATTAGGCCTTTTACTAAATTAAGTCTATATAAATATTAACTTACTACTAATAATTACTACTAAGATAACTACTATTTACTTAACTATTTTCCTAGTTTTTAAGCTTAGTATATAAATAAGTTTTTTTAGTAATATAGGTCTGTATACAATCTTTAGCCTATATATAATTATACTTAATTTTAAGCGTCTTAAACTTATACTTAATTTAAGTAAGTTAATACTATGTATAGTAATATAGTTTACTACTTATAATACTAGTTACTAAGCTATTAGATTTATATTACCTAAGCTAAATAAGCTAGAATTAATGTTTATACTACTAAGACTTATATTTATACTACTAAGACTAATAATTATACTACTTAAACTATAGAAGTCTCTACTATAACTTACGCTAACTATATTAATTATAACACTAATACTATAATAGCTATAATAATCTAAGTTATAGCTAGTGCTAGAATTAAAGTAGAGGCTACTATTAAATAAAAGTTTATACTTAATAGAACTAATACTATAGCTATACTTCTAGATTAAAATAGTAATATAGGCTTCTCTAGTAAGTTTAGGTATAAACTTAAAATTCGTAAGAAATAAGCTATAGAGCTTTATTCTTAGCTGTAAATAAAGTTAATAGATAGATAAGTAGAAAACTATAGTAGAAATAGTATTAAACTAGAATATTCTATATATAAAGTATAGTTACTAGTAGAGATAAATTAAAGAATAAAGAAGAGTAAATTTAATATTTATATATACCTTGATATAAGATATATATTTCTATATTTTATAAAATTTTTAATATTTTTATATACTTAATAACTTTTATATAATCTTATAATTTAATAATTAAGTATAAAGAACTATCTATGCTAAACCTTTTTTAAGACTTACAATAGAAGTATTAGTTTTTAGAGATATTTAGATAATAACAATAATAAAATATACTATATATTATAATTTAAAGAGGAAACTTAGAAACTAAAGTTCTAAAGGCATTAGTATATCTAAAACGCTAACCTAATAGCTATAAGTAGTTACGTAACTTACTTAGTACTTAGTACTCTTAGTATAACTAAGTAATACTAATTAAACTATAGAACTACTTAGTACTTAGTACTCTTAGTATAATTAAGCACTACTAAGTAAAATAATACTTATTAAGTATATAGCTTAGATACTAAACTCTTATAGCTTAGTATATTTAACTTTATATAAGACTTTAGTACTTAATCTAAGAATTATACTTCTTTCTTAACCTCTTATAGTATTATATTATTTTACTAAATATTCTATTATACTTTTGTACTATTATATTATTTTACTAAGTATACTAGTATACTATTTTATCTAGCGCACTTACTTATACTCTAAGAACTAACTCTTAGATTATCTTAGAATAACTTTTATACTTTAAGTACTTTTAAGATAAGTAATACTATAATAGATACTTTTACTAATTTCTACGTTTCTAGAGCCTCTATTTAAGGTAATAAGTCTAACACCTACTAAAGTAATAATAATAAACTTAAAGTATAGCTACTCTAGCTAGACTAATACTTCTACTTTAAAGAAGATAGAATTAAGAATAATAATAAAGTTATCTTAGCTACTACTTATCTTAAAGAAGATACTAAGAAGTAGTTTATACTAATTATTTACTATTATATAGACAACTCTATCTAAGATACTAATAATATTACTCTAGTTAAAGACTAGAATACTTTTAAGATAAAGATATGTAAAGTCTTCTTACTCTATTAAGAAAAGGTAATTACTAAGTAGAAGATTTAATAATTACGCTAGACGTAGTCTGCTACTAATTATACTACTTATTTCTAGTAGTACTAGATAGCTATTAATTAGAATAATAACGCTTTAATATAGATATATAAGTAAGGTCTTAAGCTTAAAGTATAATAGAAACTTATAAAGAGTAAAGAAGAAGTTACTACGCTTTAGAAGCTTAAGAATAAAGCTATCTCTATTAATAATAAACTCTATAGACTAAAGTTAGAGAAATAACTATTTACGTAGAGAATATAAGTACTAGAGAACGTAAATAAAAATACCTAAGTTTAGTTTAAATCTTACTATTTATACTCTAACTAAGAACGTTAATAAAGCTATATACCTAGAACTCTAGAATTATACGCTACTAATAGTTATAAATCTATATACTTTAATAATCTTAACTAGAGACTAAACTAACCTAAGTTTTATAATAAAAAATAAAAGAAGAAAGACTTTAACTACTACGCTTATAGTAAACTAAGTAATATAGAAAGAGAATATAAGAGCTAAGGTAAAGTAGTATAATAGCTAAATATTTTATAACCTATAGACTATTAACTACTATTCTTAACGCAAGTAGCTATAAAGCTTAACTAGTAGACTAAGTAATATATCTATTATAACTTCTAATAAAACTACCTAAGAAGATATTTCTTTAGATAAGTATAGTGCCTCTAAAGAAAAATTTAAAAAACTTATAAAGGTTATAGAAATTAACTAGACTAAGTTTAGAAAAATATAGCTATTTAAGAATAATAATAGACTACCTATACTATATATTTAAGAAGACTAGATAGTCTAACTCTTATTATAAATTAACTAGCTACTATAATACCTTAATAATACTAATATTAAGTACGTATATAAGACTCTAGACATTATAGCTAAGATATAAAAGAACTACTACTACCTCTCTTAATAAGTAATAGAAGATAAGAAAAACCTTCTACTATATATTATTAATATTATTTCTACTTCTAAATAACTAGACTAGGTCTAGTAAGCTTTTAAAAATTATAAAGACTCTATAATTAGTAATAATAAGATTATTATCTAATACTCTAAAGAATTAGATTTTAAGATTAATACACTACTTATATACTTAGAAAGATCTCTAAAAGAATTCTCTAAATTAGAAAACTTTTTTAAAGAATTTAAAAAGTTTAATAAATACTATAATTTTCTAGAAAAACTTAAGAAGATAAGCTATAATAGTAAGAAGATATATAAACAAACTAAGAACGCTATAGTGTTAAAGAAAGACTAGTCTATATATTATCTCTCTAACGCAAAATAAAAGAAAGCTAAGATAGTATCTCTAAAGTTAAAGAAGTAACTTATAGATAGGCGCCTTACTAAAGTTAAGTACTAGATAGATTATAGAAACGCCTTATATAATAAATTATTATAGATAATATATAATAAAAACTTCTATCTAGTCTACTATAGTAATAAAAATAGAGTAAAATAGAACTCTAGACTAAATAAGGTAATACTAAGTTATAAATAGTCTTAGTTTAAATATACTATAGATAAGTGCCTAGTGCACCTATAAAATAAATAAACTACTTTCTATTTTCTTAGATATATTAACCTATAAGAGATTCTCTAAATATAATTAGTATTTAAGAAAGATATTAGAGAATAATTAGTATTAGAGTGTAACTAAGATAACTATTATCTCTACTTATACTTTAACTATAATAAATATATAATTACTAAAGATTTTTATATATTTAGAAAGGCTTTTTTAAACTAAGACTTCTAATAAAAGAAGCTTATAAGAAGATTAATAGTATAAACTTCTTAGAACTTATTAAACTTCTAGCAAAGCTTAATAGAGTATAGATATAAGTATTTATAAACTTAAAAGCTTAAGTAAGCTATATTTCTAAATAAATAATACTCTAAGCTAGGCTTAAGTTATATAGAAAGAAGAAAAGTTACCTACTAGTTATTACTAATAGATAACTAATGCTAAGTAAAACTAAGATTACCTATAAAGTTACTAGAGTAATGCTTAATATTTATAGATATTAGAAGAAGCTAGACCTAAATGTTCTTAGATTAGCTACTTATAATATTATATTATATTTACTTTAGTTATAAGAATATAACCTACAAATTAACTAGAAGTTAAGAGAGTTCTTATTTAACTACTATAAATTAGATATAACTATAAGTATGCCTACGTATTACATAAAGCTAATAGTAAATAAAAGAGGAATTAATATAATTATAGTAAAGTAACAAACTTTAACTAAAAACGTTTTTAAGAAATAAAAGTTTAACTTAATAAATATAGAAAAAGAATTAATTAATTATAAAATTAGAGTTCTAGGGAAATATATAACTTTAAGTATTCTAAAAGAGTATAAAGAATTTAAATATCTCTTTATAGAAGTAGTAAATAGTAACACCTTACTATAGTACTAAGATTAGAATTATAAGATTATTTTAGAAGAAGAAAAGAAACTACTCTTTAGACTAATCTATTTCTTATTAGAAATAGAATATAATATTCTAAAAGAGAAGCTAGTAACTAACTTAAAGAAAGGCTATATTAGACCTTCTACTTTACTAGTAGAATTTCTAATACTCTTTATTCTAAAGAAGAAAGAAGATCTACTAAGAATATACGTTAACTACTTAAAGCTTAATAATATTATAGTTAAGAGTTAATACTCTCTACTAAGTATTATAAGACTATAGAATTAATTATTAAAAGCTAAGATTTTTATAGTAATCGATCTTAGAGATAGCTACTACCTTATTAGAATAAAGAAAAGTAAAGAATAGAAGATAGCGTTCTATATATAATATAGATACTATAAATATACTATTATACTATTTAGGCTTATAAACGCTTTAGTAGTATTTTAAGTACTTATTAATAATATATTAAGAATATATTTAGATATCTTTGTTCTTATCTACTCTAAGAATAAAACAACTATATTAAATATATCTATATAGTACTAAGGTGTCTAAGCTAGTATAACTTATAAGTTAAGCTAAAGAAGCATATATTCTACGTAATAGAAGTACTCTTCTTAGACTATATTATAAGTATTAATAGAGTATAGATAAGTAAAGAAAAGATTAAGCTTATTAAGAAATAGCCTCTACTAACTATAGTTAAGAAGATATAGTTCTTCTTAGAATTTCTAAACTTTAACTAATAGTTTATTAAAGACTACTCTAAGACTACTATTTCTCTAACTAAGCTAATATAAAAGAATACGCCTTTTATATAAAGTAAAAAAGTAAAAGATATATTCTAGACGCTTAAAAATATAAGTATTATACTACTATACTTCTATATATTCTAATTAGAATAACTACTACCTTTTAAGACTAACGCGTTAGACCTTATACTTAGAGGCTACGCTAGCTAACTATACTAAGATAAATAGTACCTAATTATTTACTACTTATATAAGTTCTTAGAGCTTAAACAATAATATAATATTTATAATAAAGAGCTTCTAGCTATTGTTCCTTACTTAGAATATTAGAAAGTAAATACTAAAAGCTACTTAGAACTTATAATATTTATAGCTTATAAGAACTTAGTTTACTTTATAACTACTAAGAAGCTTAACTACTAATAAGTTTAATAGTTAGAGGAATTAAAGTAATATAAGTTTAAGATTATATATATACCTAGAAAAGATAATAGTAGAGTAGACGCTCTTAGCTATAGATATAATATTACTAGAACTAAATCTATTATAGATACTATAATACTTAAGGTTAATAATAATAAGTTATTAGAACTAGCTAAGACGCTAAACTTAATACTATAAGCTACTAGTAAAGTACTAGAAGATTTATAAAACGTAATTATTAAGTAATACTATAATAACTCTATATATAGTTACTCTAGTATTACTAGAACTATAAAACTTATTTAATGTAACTATAAGTTTCTATATATAAAGAATAAGATTTTAGTCTTTATTACTAAGTGCGTAGACTATTAGAAGAATAAGTATAGTACCTACGCACTCTATAGAGAAATATAAGTAATAGATCTACCTAACTAGCTTTAGTTAGATATCTTTATAGACTTTATTATAGGTCTACTAGTCTTAAGAGACTCTATAATATAAGTATTTTATAATACTATTTTTATAGTAGTAGATTATTTTATAAAGTAAGCTAAGTATATTACCTTTTATAAGAACTTTATTGTAGTATAACTTAACTATATTGTTAATAATTAAGTTATCTAATACTATAGCATTTTAAAGTTAATTATTAGTAATAGAGATAAGCTCTTTACCTTAAACTTCTAGACTACTTTATTAGCTACTATTAGAACTAAGAGAAAGCTATTAATAGCTTATTATCTATAAATAGATAGATAGACTAAATAAATAAATTATATAATAAAAGTATACTTACGTATTTACGTTAATAAATAATAGAATAATAAAGTATTATTATTATCTATAGTATAGATAGCGTATAATAGTTAGCTTTCTAAGTATATAAAATAGACTTTATTCTACGTAAACTATAGAAGACACCTAAATCTCTTTATACGTACTTTTTCTAGTTAGATAATAGAAGTAGCTATTACTACTACTAATAAGCTAAAAATAGTATATAAGTTACTCAAAGTAATACTTAAGAAGGTATAACGCTAAAGTATTTTATATATTACTAAGAAATAAAAAACAGCACTTTAGCTAAAGTAAAAAGATAAAGTTTATTTACTTATAAAGAATCTCTATACTAAGTAACTTAATAAAAAAACTTAATAATATTAAGATTAGACTATTTTTAATTTATAACTAGAAGAAACTAGATATATTTATACTTAACCATTTACCTAATATAAAACTCTATCTATACTTCTATATTAATATATAAGAACTAGTAAACTATAAGATACTACTTTAAAAAACCTTTTATTTAAAAATAAAAGAAAATAATATCTTTAAGGTTAAACAAATTCTTAAACATTGATAACGTAATAATATAAGAGAATATCTAGTTAAGTAGTTAGAATATAATAATAGTAATAATATCTAGAAACTAAATATAAACTTTATAAACTACTATTAATACTTTATAAAATACTACTAATATTAAAAAACTTCTAGTAATTAAGCAGTAACTCTTTAAAGGCGCTCTAGGTACTAGGTAATAGGTTTAATAATAACCTCTTAGGCAGCTCTAAGAACTCTATTATCTACTTAGCTTTCTTGCATTCTAACTCTTTATTTTTATAAGACTTGACTACTATTATATCTTCTACGTAATAGTCTAATAAATCTATTTCTAGCCTTAGCTACTCTTTATAAGTGCGCTATACGTATAACTCTTCTAAAGCTCTCTTGTATACCTTTATTACTATATTCTATATAATAGAACTTTTTTTAATATAAGTATATAACTTTTTCTTTTTTACTACTAAGCGCTTAAATTCTAACTCTATTATATAGATGTTACACTACTAGCTGCGCTATAGATATCTACTACACTTTTCTAAATAAATATAAACTTTATATAGACGCTTATTATATATATAAGTAGAGTATTTCTAAACTATAGCTTCTCTAAAAGAATTAATAAAGTTATAGAGATAGTAATAATAGTTAGTACTAGTAAGAGGTTTCTACTTAGGTATAATATGATAGAAAATAAAGTAGCTAATAGTACCTATAACGTAAGACTACTCTAGTTATAAACTAAGCTTTACTACTATTTTATAACTTAAGAATAACTTACTAGAAGAAAAAAGAATAGTATTATAATTTAAAGAAGAAACTTAGAAACTAAAGTTCTATAGATATTAGTATACCTAAAACGCTAACTTAATAGCTATAAGTAGTTATATAACTTACTTAGTACTTAGTACTTTTAGTATAACTAAGTAATACTAATTAAACTATAGAACTAGTTAGTACTTAGTACTCTTAGTATAATTAAGCACTACTAAGTAGAATAATACGTAATAAGTATATAGCTTAGACACTAAACTCTTATAGCTTAGTATATTTAACTTTATATAAGACTCTAGTACTTAATCTAAGAATTATACTTCTTTTTTAACCTCTTATAGTATTATATTATTCTACTAAACGTACTATTATACTTTTATACTATTATATTATTCTACTAAACGTGCTAGTACACTATCCTGTCTAGCGCACTTGCTTATACTCTAAGAACTAACTCTTAGGTTATCTTAGAATAACCTTTACACTATACTATTAGACTTTACTAGCTATATAGGTAGCCTATTAACCTTTCTTATTTCTATTTAACACTTAAGTTCAAAAGTTTTATAAAATATAGCTATAAGAAGAAAGATAAAGAAAAGGTTTTAATTAAAGAGTAAAAGATAAATTTAAGTAATAACTAATGTATAAAAAGAAATTATTGCTTTTTAAATCTTAAGTATATTTTATTATATCTAAATAGCGTTTTATTAATTATTTCTAATAGTTATAGAAAAATAGTTTAATTAGCTTACTATACAAGATTTAAAGTTCGCTAGTTTAGTAGATAAACTAGTAACTTAAAGTAAGCTTTACTTTAAATAGCTTATAGTAAGTAGTTTATTTACTTAGCTAAAAGAAAGTAGTAAGATACTAGCTAAATATATATATATATATAGTATAAAATAAAGCTATACTAAGAATTATTAGATTATAAGTTAAATAGATAGTTATATAATAGGCTTAGGCTTTACCTAAGTCTTAGCAAAGTATATAGAGTGAGGTTTACTAAGACCTTTCTCTCTAAGAAATATAATACCTTTACTAACGCTTGTTGTAGCTACACTTTAAGGCTAGTATATAACAAGTTAGTATAATAGTATATAGCTTAGAGTAGTTAGAATAGTTAGGCTTTTAAATATATATATGTAAGATATAAGTTAGTAGTAATTATCTAGAAATAATTTAAGTATCTTTAGTCTAAATTATTTAAAGTAATATATAATAGATAAGCTACTTGTTTAAACTCTAGTTTATCTGAATATTTTCTTAGCTATCGAAGTAGTATATAAATAAGTTCTATAATTCAAGAATGTAAGCTTTTTTTTTTTATTTGTCTAAGTTTACTTTTAAGTCTAATATAGTAATATATTATTTTATGATTAAGTAATTGTATTTATTGTTTTCTTTATTTTATTTTATCTTATCTAGAGTTCTAAGCCTTTACTCTTATAAGTTTACTACTATTTTATTTTTATTCTATGTTTTTGTAGCTATAATTAGTACTTAACTATATACTTTAACTTTAAAAATATATAGCAAGAAAGATTAGTTTTCTAATTTATAGAAAGATTAGTAATTTAAAGTTATAAGCTAGTCTAAAAGCGCTATAAGTAAATAGTTTTCTTAATACGTAATTCTATAAGCTTTTAGCATTAGGTAGAAAAACTTAGAAAGGTTTTTATAATAGCCTATTCTATATACTTTTAAGTTCTTCTTAGTATCTTATGTAAGTAATACGTAATTATTCTTAGCTTGAAGATATAAAGAGCTCTTATTAAGTAAGATTTATTCTATAAAAAACTATTTACATTTAATATTAATTTAGAGTAACGCGATAAGCAATATTATAATTAGTGTTATATCTATAGAAGTAAGAGGTAAAAGAGAAAATATATAGTAGACTAAAGACTTAGAGTTATAATAATATATTATTTAATTGCTAGATCTAAAGTATAAAGTAATAGTATATAATAGCTTACTAAGTAAATAGGTATTAAGAAAAAGAGAGGTCCTTTTTTACGCTACTCTATAGATCTTTTATAATTTTATAAAACTTATAATATCTATTATAACTATTAATAAAGTATTTAATAAACTAGAAGAATAGACATAAATAATTACTATAATTAATACTTAAGGACGCTTCTCTTTATACTCTTTGAGAAGTTTATCTAAAATAATATATATATAGTATATGCTTAGCTTACTAATACTTTTTAATCTCAAACTTTATAATAAGCTTATAGTTTCTCTCTATTACTTTAGTATAATAGATAGGTCTTTTAAGTTAATTTTAGACTTTATTACTAGTAATAAGCTGCTAAATATACTATTAATTATTAAGATGAAAGCTAGTTCTCTAGCTTTTAGTAGTTTAGAGTATATAAATCTAGCTCACTTTTCAATTTTAAAAAAGAATTTATATACTAAAATTATAAAGTTTAACTCTTATAATAAGCTTAAGCATGTTATATACTAGAAGAAAGACCTTTCTTAATATATAGCTAATAATAGCTACGCTAGTATGTAGCTTAGATAGTTTAGCTATGATTTTACTATTTTTAGAATAATATAGCTTTCTTTATAAGCTATTCTATATATAAATCAAATTAACTAACTAAAGCGCGCGATTTTAATAATACGTAGCTAGAATTAACAAAATAAAAGAATATATTATAGATAGAAATTAATAGTAGAATATAGACATTAGACTTAGATAGGTAGATTAACTAGTAGAGCGTAGGTAAGGTAACTAGCAAAGCGTGTTAAGAAGAAAGAAATAATTAATTATTATTTTTATAAGTATTTACGTAGTTATAGCTATATTATAATAATATAATAGATTATCAACCTAAATACTTAGTACTAAGTAAGTACTAAGTAATAAGTAAACGCTACTACTTCTATATACCTAAAATTATAGTAATAAAGCTGTAGTAATTAAATTATATTATAACTAAATCTTAAATAAAATATACTATAAGCTCTATCTTTTAAGCCTAGAGAGGCTTAAAACTAGTACATTTTCTAACTATCTTCTATTTATTAAGACATAATTATAAGTTATAAAAGCTTTCCTAGTTATATTTTCTTTAGAGTTAGTATATAAATTATAACTTATAATAGTAGTAGTAATAACAACTCTTCTTGTATATCTAGAAGTAATCTTAGAAATAGTAAAATTAAGCTATAAAGCTAGAAGGTATTATAATCTTAGAAATATATATTTAGATTAACTTTTACAGCTAAGTAAAGACTAATAGTAATACTAAATAAATATGTTTTTTTAGATAAAGAAGTATAGAAAAAACTATAGTTAGTACTAGAGTAAGTATTATAATAAAGATTAATTCTATTACTTTAAGAATTACTACTTTCTATCTTCTTATATAAGATATTCTACTTAGATAGCTATTTTTTTTCTTTATTATATTCTGTATATAACTACTGATATACTAAAAATAGCTATTAAAAAATCTATAGTTATAGAGTACTATAAATAATAGTATTATAGTTTTATTACTCTTTCTATAATATTGAAGAGTAAAATTTTAATATACAGTAGAGTTTTAATAACTAATTAAGTAACTCTAAATGAATAGTTGTAATAGAAGTATATTTTTTTTTACATTTTATTTTTTAAATAAGATTCTAGCAAAAATTTATAAAGCTATTCTAGAATTATTTTTTATTAATCTAAAGTAATAGTTTTTTTTCTAGATATAGAAATAGTAATAAATAAGCTGTTTATCTCTAAAATAATTAAGTTTTATAATATTTGTATTTCGAATTCTTAATTAAAATAAGCTTTGTAAAGCCAACACGAATAGTAATGCTATATATGTCTTAGAAATAAACTTTAAACTTTAGTAAAATATAATATCTAACTAAAACTTTTAAATTAGTAATAAGATTATTAAGAAGGTATGATAAGAGTAATCTTTATCTATAACTTTGCTAGATAAGTAAGCTTTTATTATCAATAAATTTTTATTTTTATTTAAAGAACAGTATACTTAAAATAAATTTCTAAACTAATCTAATTAATAACATCTTATTTTAATTTTTATTCT
>Ga0265780_10006996_pt1 | contig 13929 bp, 16 predicted proteins | sample P1T30metagenome_FD_192432 | JGI IMG/M metagenome (GOLD analysis project Ga0265780, IMG submission 192432) | Plant litter microbial communities from East Loma Ridge, Irvine, California - P1 T30 | ecosystem: Environmental > Terrestrial > Plant litter > Unclassified | place: USA: California... | reverse complement strand
AGGCTACCTCCGATTCATGAGCTGACCATCCGAGCATAAATGGCTCAGGGAGGCGAAAAACGGAGACTCCCTATAATCAGACGGCCATTCCGAACCGGTCCGGTAGTTGTGCGACTTCTCAGTAGAAGACGCGAAGGGTCTCCTGATCCTCTTCTTCGCTATCAGCGAGCATCCATAGCTGGTCCACCTTTTGAATCCTGCCGCTGCACTCATCGAACGTCTCGTCGAGCCTCGTGACGCAGCTGAAAGCGACATTCCAGCCGTTCACACCCGCAGCGTAAAATGCCTCGGTGATAGCAGCTTCTCGGCTTCCACACCGGACCAACTTATAAATCCCTCTTCCGTTGAAGTGTGCGCCGTGGACAAACGGATTGCTTGCCTGATACGTGGTGAACACAATCCAGTACACAAGCGCAGTCTTCTCAAGTGCCTCAGACTTTTCTTCGCTGCACTGGTGACATGTTCCAGCATAGCCACCGTCGATGGAATGTCCCGATGTACAATGATACACGTCGTCATCCGCAGGCGTAGTCAAAGCTCGGGAGGCCCAGATCTTCGGGGTTTCTAAGCTGACAGGCCTAGCATCGAATGTTGGCGTAAGATCAGCAGCGTCGCAACCCGCGCGTTCCAGAGCTTTCATCGCCTTGAGGTACGCACGGTCAGGCTTCTCGTACCACACCTCTGTGACGCCGGCCTTCAAAATCCATCGGTATTGCTGCAAGTCTGCGGGGTATGACTTGTGCTGGGCGACCAGAACGTTCCTATTGCAGGGCGTTATGTGCACGACGTGACTAGTCTCAAGCACAGACTCTCCTGCGTAGTTCACAGGAACAAGTGCGGCCGGATCGGAGGCCTCATCTTCTGGCGTGTACGGAGCTTGTGTATTAGAATGGAAAGCGCGCGGGAGACATGGCAGCGGTGGTGGTGGAGGCGGAGGGGGCGGCTGTATCCGTGTTAGTAGAGTCGGTTCAAGTCCTGAGATGAGGATGTCATACGGGTGGAGGAGGCGGACCGAAGGGCGATCCTTGCGGATTGGCAAAGTGTGTCATTCCGGGCGGTGCCGGCGGTGGCTGGTCCATGTCAGCAGATTGTTTGGTAAATTCGCCTTCTCTGACCTAGGGCTTACGTACTGGAGGAGGGGGAGCCTATGAACGAAGTCAATACGTCTGCTTATAGCACTGGGTCGGCATTGCAACTTACCGGAGGCAGCGAGAAAGGTGCAATATGATGAAGGCCGACAGTATTAGGCTTTGTACGATGCGTCAAGTCCGAGGTGAACCTCTCACGGATTGGCTCTATTATATGTTGATTCTGAGACAATTGCGTGCTCAAGCTGGGGCCTGTCGACTGCGAAGATTTCGAAATCCCCGTATAGGAGCGGCAGGAATTTTGGATCAACGGCGGAGAGGGAGATTGTATCGACTTCGAGAAGGTTCCTGCCAATGCATTCTGTGAAGAACAACGCTGGCACAGCCAAGTCTGACAATTCTGTGTTTCAATTGATTGATGTGAAGCTTCTTGTCCAACCGATTTCGACTCGAGGTCTTGTCCGTTCAGCAAAGAAGTCTGCTGAAGCCCCGGCTTCAAGCTGTTGAGCTCGGCGAAGTCGCTTTCTATGATAATAAGATCGTCGTCCATAGTGAGATCCCCAGTGTTGGTGAATTAGTGAAGAGGTGTAGAAAAGCAATATCGCTGAGCATTTAAAAGAGGGACAAAGAGAAGAATGAGCTGTGATCAAGTCGAGAAGCGCACTGTAAGCCTATATAAGCCAAGTCTCGTCGCATGCAGTATAGCATGATGTTAGCCATGTTAGCCATGTTACCAGTTTGAGACCGAGACAGTTCCGCAAAAACATGGAAGTGATGCAGCGGAATAATGAAGCGAATGGAAGGAAGAGGTGTCGATACACGCCCCGGCCTAGAGTGACTTGGTAGCATACATGTACTGCAGTCCTTAATTGGCGCCCTCCTCCATGTAGCCAAGATGGAAGGATTGGCGATCCAACCGAAAGCCTCGTCGGTGCCAGCAGGTCGACTCGTGTAGCACGATATGGAGGCCGAATAAGTCCCTTCGTGATGTTTGCATCATTTTGAATCGTCCTGGACGTTTACTTGGATACGTTGCCAACAAGGCTGTGTTTCAGCCCATCGACTTTTGATCAGATGCGCGGATTCCTGCGCCTCACTAACGACCTTTCCCAGACAGCATGGTTTCGAATTTCGTTGAGTCCAAAGTAGTACCACATACGCTCGACGTGGAGGCATGCCAGTGCAGTGTCTTTTTGTGAAGCGAAGGTGCATGTGCCCGACAGCGAACGCAGTCCACATCCACGCTGGACAGGTATTCGTCGTCATGAAATGAGGCGGACGTACAGACAAAGGATGATGGTCTTCTCGCCAATCCAAGGGAAGCGATATTATTGGTTGGTGAAATTTGCGGCGTGCAAATCATGGAACTTATAATTTGGGGTTATGATTGATCAGGCTAGGTTCATAGTACGAACTGTCAGTTCGTTATCATGGACCCGGGAGCGCCATTGGAAGGACCAGTGGATGAAAGATGCCGTAGCACGTCGGGTCCGGTAGAACACCCTGCCGGCGCCAGGAGATGCGATAATATCTGCCAACATGCATCGAAAAGATGCATGATGTATGGAGCAAAGCTGGGAACTATGCCGGTAAAGCGCTCCTGCTGCATCAACAGAGCCGAAAATCGGAGGGCGGTGAAGGATTCACGTTTTCGATACTCGGTTTCCCAAGTTGCCAGGTTCTCTCCAATGTGGTAAGAGGATAGGGACAAAAATACATTTCCAGATGTCAAGCCTGATCATTTCGCTCTCGTCCGTGGTTTATTCAGCCTGAGTGCTACCGTCTGTGCAATCGTACACTGAACGTTATGAGCGGTCCTAAGCGAGGCTCGCAGTGTGACACATGCAAGGGCTTGCATGTTCATGCTGATGATAGAACGAACTAGGCTCACCCGTAATACCAGCTGTAAAGAGCGGTCAGCACGCACCGGAAATGATGTCGCAGGACTAAGACGCGAAAGATTTGTCGACTGGGAGGTAACCAAAGATTTGGGGCGATTGCGTATGCAGGAACATCCGCGCTAAGGAAGTGAGGCTTACCGAAACCCGGCAGATCTTTAGTCCACCTTTACTTCGTCTATCAGCGGCGACAGGTCGTTGATGGACACCCTGTGATGAGAAGCCTCCGTATCGTTGCCTTTCTTCGATGCGACACGATAGCTCATGTGCGTGCGTGATAGCCTTGACCGGTGCGCCTGGTGTATTCCGACGCTCGTTGTGACTCGACGTCGTGACACTGCTATGCCCAAGGTCCGGAACGGACTTGTTCGGGGAGTGTGTAAGGAAGAAGGTCCGCGAAAAAGCATCTGGGAGATGTCAAGAGTGATCGACCAGATGTGGGAGCGATGTCACTTTATGTCGATCAAAAGTCAGGGATCCCTCTCCGGGAGAGCGAACCAAAAGTCACTTGACATTGTACCAGACGAACCATGGGTCTCAGCTTCCTCAAAGTCGTAAAATGAAGCGAACAAAATAGATGATCGACCATCTCTACGCCCACTTCGGCCAGACAGGGCGAATGTTACACGGCTCAACATACTATACGTGGGTCACCCCGGCTTGAGAAGCTTTAGAAGTATTCTGAGAGCAAGGTAGCATTCTAGAGCATACGGATGAAGATGCCGGCGTGATACCTATGGTTGTTTTTATCGTCTAGTGTACTTGATCGTGGATAGTCAAGGCAGCTTCGCGCATTATCAAAAGACAACACACTCATAAGGGGTATCTCTACATACCTGAGGAAATGCAGTAAAAATGTTGGATTCAAGAGTAGAGTGAAAAGCGAACGTCTGGACAGCTCGAGAACTGTGCATGACTAGCGCGTTCTGTTGCCAAGCCATGCTACCGGGCGTCATCGCGAACATTGAGGCTCCAACGAAGCTCGCGCATCACCATCAAACACACCAACCCCCGAAAGTCGTCGAACATAAACGAACCGAACCTATCCCACCCAGTACCACTATACGTGCGACTCTGCGACCCTCCCATATAGCTCCAGAAGCCATCAACCGCCTTCACATACACACATCATGGCCAATGGGTAATGCGCCTCCGCAGCGTACTGGACGGGAAAGCTGACATAAACAGCTGGGCACCGTTCATTGGACTCGTAGTAGTCGTCGCCTTCTGCTTTGCAGCATGGTTCCTCTCTCCCAAGGGTGAGAATCAGACGTACGTGCACCACGCTTTCATGGCATCTTACTTTCACCTCGGCGCTCTCACGTGTACACGAGCGCATTCAGAGCGGTGGCATGCACTCTAAGACGTACCGAAATGGTGACGCCATATCTCCCATCTACCCGAACAGTCTTCATGCTGCCCCATCACATGCGCCATCACAAGCGCCTACACGCCTCCATTCCTCCACATACTCCCACACCACACCGCCACCTCTACCTTTGATAACGCACCAGCTAACCCCTCCAACCCACAGCGTCTGGCGCTCCACCCTCGTCCTCTCCGCCGCGGCCATGTACATCATGTGGGCCATAACTTTCCTCGCGCAACTACACCCGCTCATCACGCCGAATCGACCGGGCATGCGGGCGGAGCTGAATCAGGGACGCTAGGATGGGGTTACGAGCATAGACATAAGGGACGGGGATTGTGGTAGTATCTTTTCGAGAGGGAACCAGGGCATAAGCATGAAGTTGGGGTTGTGGGCGTGGAGCAAGTCACGATGGCGAGATGGAGGGAATGTGGAGGGCAGGAACTTGTCATTGGAGAATTGAGCGCATTGTATATTTGAGTAGTTGGGCGTTCAGGTCTTGTACAAATCTGTCAATCAAAGCAAATGGGTATCAAACATCGACCACGCGTCCGGCAATCTTCGCCACAACTCTCCCCAAGGATGTCCTACCTCGACATAACTACCCCAACCTCAATCAAACCAGCCCCTTCATCCCCCCCACCACCCCCCCTAAATCCCCACCCCTAAATCCCCACCCCTCCCACCCCGTCCCCAACCCGACCCCCCAAACCATCCCCTCCCCAACCACACCTCCCATCCCCGCCCCCACCGCAACCAGTACCCCCGCCCTCACATACCCACACCCGATCAAAATCTCCAGCGCCGCAACATTATTCACACTAACCGCCCACGACACCGCCGTCGCCGCGCTCGGCAGATCGTATTCCCAGATAATCAGAAGAATAGGGAACAGCTTTGTGCAGGAACTAACCAGTAGAGCTGTGCTGAGGGGCGTGGGGTGCGGGTAGTGTGGTATGAGGCGGCGTAGGAATGGGGGGAGGGTGCTGGGTGGTAGGGAGGTTAGGAGGCGGATGGGCATGTGGAAGGCGAGGGTGCGGAGGGTGCAGAGCGAGAGGAAGAAGAGGTATTGGAGGATGAGGGGTTGGGCTTGTAAGAGGGATGCGTTTGTGGCGTTGTCGGTGCGATGGGGGAGGGGTAGTTTTTCGATGCGCGCCCAGGTCAGGTAGACGTCGAAGAGGAGGAGGAGGATTCCTAGGCGTATGATTGAGCGGTCGAATTTCTCGGTTGTTGCGAGACGATTGAACAGTAGGTGTCGATAGACCTGTGCATGGCGTTAGCCTCGCACTCTTTCTGCTTGCCCATTCCCTCCCTCCTTCCGCAATCTCCAAACATGGCATACCTCAGGTTTAATCAACACCAAATCAATAAACACAACCACAAAATCATGCTCGACGTATTTATCCGCAAACCCTTTACAGTTAGGGCATTGCGTGAGGCGCACACCTTTGCCGAGGGCGCGGTCGTCGGCTTTTGAGTAGGTGGTGAAGAGCACCGGGATGGGGTGCGCGCAGGAGATGCAGATGGGCATTGTGGGTGGGAGGACGGGCAAGGGTGAGGTGAGCTGGGAGGGCTACATGGCGCGAGGAACTGCTCTACTTCGTAGGGAGAGTTGGTGGTGGAGATCAAAGGGCGCGGGGTGTGGTGGTGGTGACGTGTAGTGGAGTGGTTTGTGAAGTATGTAAAAGTATGGGGAAGCTTGAGAGCTCTCATGGAGATTATGCTAGTGCGGAATTAAGTCCGTCTGGCAACCTTCACTTACATGTGGTAGGCACATCACAATTCAAATCCCAGAAGAACTGAATCTGCATGAATCAAAAGTCTTGAATCTACACTAATCATGCTTGCCTCACGTCTGCCACCCCAAGCAACAATCTTACAAAATTCCTCTTGTTACATCCCGTCAATGCTACGGACGCCAAACGAACCCAATCTGAATGCCAATGCCCTTAAACAACGCCTTGCGCTTCAAATATGGCTATGAAAACGCCCTGAGTTTCGTGCACACAACACACTGCTCATGTCTTACTACCGCCTCATCGCGCAGCCTCCTCGACGGTAGCAGAAACGTCCCTCGCACGCTGTGCCCACCCCTGATCGTCCAGTACATCGCTTCCCAAAACAACGCGCAGCAAATCTGCAAGACCAATTGCGTTCTCGGCGCCACCGAACACGGCGCCCGTCCGACGACTCGTCGTGTTCCACTGCTCAATGAGGTAGATCATCCACTTGATCAACATCTTACGGTTCGCCTTGCCCGTGAACGGCGGTTCCTGGGCGTACCACAGCGCTTCGAGCGTGGCGGTCAGGGCTTCGAACGGCGCGTTGAGCCGGGTAAACACGTCGATGGGCCACATGAGATTCGCGTTGTGCGGTCGCGCGGGGCCGTTGACCTGACGCGCCGGGTTCCCCTCATGCGTGTAGAATTCGAGGTCGTACTGCAATAACAGCTGGAGGACAATGTTGATCGGGAACACGTTCTCGTTGAGGTTAGTGCGGTGCCCTATGTCTTCGACTTTCATGGCGACCGACTCCCATGGGGAAGACTGGTGCTCGCCGACAGCTTTGGAGTGCACTTGGTCGATGAGGTTGGACCAAGTGTTGCGTACGTCGGGGATGTTGCGGTGGTCGGCGACGTGGTAGATCAGGAGGCATACGTCGTAGTAGCCGGCTTGGTCGGCGTAATTGTGGTAGAGCTGAGATGGGTTAGCGGAAGGATTATTGGCATGGTGGCAAGACTTACGTCGTTGACGGTCTGTATCTGACCGTTGAGGATCTCCAGCACTTCCGGTCTCCGTGTTCCGTTCAATCGCGGGTCGGCCTTGATCTTCTGTAGTACGTCGTCTTGAATGTTGGCAATGTCCAGGTGTTCGCTGATGTTTCGTAGCAGCTCTTGTCTCGATTGTTGGTTGCGTGACCGGCTCTCTGTGAAGCCAGTCATGCGCGTGGATGCGTTGGCTTTTGCGCGCGAAAGGTAAGCAATCCGCTTCTCCAGTGGTAGCGGCAGAGTGCTCTTCGCGATCTGGTACTGTGTCTCAGCAGCGCTGAGATAGTCTTGATAGTGGGCAAAGTATCGACACAACAAATCTGCGTGTGCAAGATCTGCCTCTGCACTCTGCCGCAGGTACTCGACAACAGACGGCGAATTGATCTCGAGCAGGCGGTCGGCCCATCCCTTAGACATGTACCAATCGTAGAGGTAGTTCTGAAAAACCTCGTCCTCTGAATTGTTGATTTGCTCGTATGCTTCGTGTTTGCGCTTAGTGATCTGTGAGATGACACCTTCTTGGATTGGTCCCTGGGTGTTGTAGGCTTGGTCAACGGCTTCAATGACTCTGCAGACAAGAGTGTAGCAAGACGCGCGTTGGTCATAGCGGTGCTTTCGCAAATCGTTCGGGTCTGCGTTGGGGTCCGTTCGTTCCCGTACCCAGGCGAGAGCCATGTTCCCGCGATCGAGCTCCTGGGCGGCTTTGAGGGCCAGACGAATGGCACCTGGTGAAGTTTAGTCTTTATCGAAAAGGCCATGTTCGTTTCACTTACCGGCATAAAACTCAAGCGCAATGTAGTGATCCACTGTGGTGTTGAGAATCTCGAAGTTCAAGCTCTTTGCCACTTGTTCAAAGAGTCGCAGACTGTCGTTCAACAGAATGCGCCCTCGTTCCGCATTCGCACCCATATCAGCCGCCTTCTTCAGGTTCTCTTGAGCTTTGAATATGACGACATCATCAGAGCTGCAGAAGCTGCCGCACTTTCGCCGCAGTCCTTCGGCCACGGTTTCGACGTTCGATCCCTTGGCGATGTTGCGGTTGACGATGGCCTTTACTAATTCGCGTGCGAGGTCCTTGCCCTCTTGTACGGAGAACAGACCCTGGAAAGTCAGCCGACGCACCCGCTCTTGTGATCGAGGATCTGGCAACAAGGCCAGGATGTCTTCGATGCGCTCTTCGAATAGCACCAGTACAAAGGCGATGCCCTCTACGATGTTGTTGACCATGGCTAATAGACTGGTCAAAGCCCGGTTCTCGCCCTGCAGCTCAACCTCTTCTTGCCGTGACGACGCTCGTCCAAGTGCTTCTGGTCCCGCGAGGCCTTCGATGGAGGTTTTGTTTGAGTCCAAGAACTCCTGCAGTTGCGCGAGCGATCGTTGGATATCTTGGAGCTTGGAAACATTCTGTGCAGAGGCAAGGACGGGTCCAGTAGGAGTGGCCACCTGAGCAATGATGGGCGAGTTCCAGATTGACCGGATCAAACGGGCGACATACATAGCGATGCCATCGTGTCGCGGGGAAGCTCGGACGTTCTCAACACTCAGCCCCTCCACTGTCGCGCTTTCAGTCAAATGTGCTTTGCCGCCAAACTCGATAAACACCCTCCGAGCCACATCGAGAACTTCTGGTTCTGTAACCCGAGTGATGCGTGAATCAGGACCAATGTCTGAGCCTTGACCACACGCTACAGCGAGGGCAGTAGCAGAGGTCTCCGCAAGACCGTATTGCTTTGCGAGCTTGCGAATGTCTCCCTCGGTACCCTCTGAGCCTCCACCCGTCTTAATCATGGTAGCGAAGATGTCCACCAGTCGTTTCCGGCGAATCGTCTCGATGCCACTTGACGTGATGATGGCGTACTCGGACGACGGTTGGTCGAACTGTGTCGCGAGCTCGTTGCCAAATCCGAGTGGTTCGCCCCTCGCGGAAAAAGGAGGAGTGACCTGACCCACATCTTGTATGGAACCCGTGAATTCTATCTCGAGGCCCGTCTCGGTGTACCGTGGGGGTTCGGAGCTTTCCCTCTGCCCTAAAAGCCCAGAGTGAGGTGCTGCCATGAAAAGCAAGTCATTGTCGCTGCCCGTCTGTTTCACAATAGCGAAGAAAGATCCCGGAGCATATCGACGTCCGAACTTGGTCCCCAGCAGGAAGTTCGACTCGAAGCCGATTGGAACACCGCCTTGGTATGGCTGTACCTGTGCCGAGTTGTTCTGAGGCGAGGGCTGGCCGTCGTTGGGCGGGTATCGGATATGCCGTAGTTGCATGTTGTTTGGTGCGCTTGTGCTGTCTGCATTCCAAGAACCAGAGGTGGTGCTGAAAAAGAGTCGGCAGCCCGTTGAGGTGGTTGCCATCAGGGACATGTAATCCGCTTCCGTGCCTGTGATTGGACTCAAGCTGACAATCTGGCCGTTGGTCAGTATTGAGGGTTGTCGGACGAGGTGCATGCCCATGGTCTGGATGCTCTTGTGGGTGCGGGTTATGACGCATTCGAGGGTCGACGGCGGCCGCATGTGGTAGATGCTGATGTCTCCTTCCGAGGACAGGGTGTACAGCAGGCTCCGGGTATCGTCAATGGCCATCTGGTGGATGCCTTTTGGCTTTGCGGACGCGAAGAATGGCAGTGCCGGCAGAACGACCGCCTTGGTGACGTGGTTGGTCTTGCTGCACTTGCTCGAGAACCACCGGTCTTCCTGCTGGTAGTTGAGCTCGTATACGTCGTCGGTGTTCTTGTCACCAAAAAATATGCGACCCGTCTTTGCGGAGGCCTCAATAGAATTGATGTTGATGTTCCGCGCAGAAGTCGACAGTCCCGTCCGGTACAGAACAACGCTGTGTACGCCCTCCGATCCTCGCTGGCACTCGACTGCAATCAGGGATATGTCTGCCACGGTTGCGACCACCAGCAGGTACTCGATTGTCGCAATGAAGACGCCGGCACGTGGCTTAACCAGTTTGACGGTCGTGATGTTGTGCGGTTGCTCCTCGAAGCCAATGAATTCAGGGTTCGGGTGTGTGTAGTCCCACAGGTAGACCTGGTTGTCGACGGCCAGCCAGGCGTGGTTGATCTCGGCAAACAGGCCCATGCTCGTCGACATCTGGGTGCGGTCGACCTGCTCGAAGACGGCCTCGGGGAGTCTGTACTGGCGCAGACGCTGGAAGGGCGCCCATGCCTGCGCGTTCGGGAGCTCGTACTCGCCGGATATGCCCTCTGGAGCTTTGTTAGCATCCCAACGCTCTTCTTTTCGCGCCGCCTGCTGGTCCACTCACGTCCGATGTAGCCCTCGAGCGACGGATAGCGGCTGTCCCTGTCCAGCATGCTATTGATTGTGCGCGCCGCGCGCTCTATGGGGCTGTCTGCCGGCGGCGCAGGCAGCGCTTGTTGTGTTTGCTGGGGCTGGGCGGAGGCCTGTCGCTGGAAGACAGGCCGGTTCGGCGCGGGGGTGTTGATGAATGCGCCGGGCCCAGGGCGCTGCGGCGTGGCGGGTGGTTGGTACGCCATGGTTGTGAGTTGCGGTGGGCGGTTGTGGGTGCGGATGAAAGCGCGGCCTTTGTATGGGAGAGAGAGAGAACAGAGGCTAGGTCGAGATCGAGTTGGAGAGCACGCGCCGTATGCCAGACATCAATATGAGTTGTGCGCGCTGACTCCAAGTATGTGAGGAGAAGGAAAGCGCGCTGAAGGGACGACAAAAAGGAAGACGGGTGCAATTGGTTGCGGTTTGGGTGCTCCAAAAGCTGCAGAGGTAAACATCAGCCTAGCGGACAAGGATCCACCTGTCGCGTTTAAGCGCGTTATGTCATCCAACTTTGTCTGGATGCACAAAGACGGAGGAAGTAAACACCAACGGCGATTATACAATATTGTTCTTCAAGTCTGAGTGTTCAATTTGGAGGTGACATTATCTTCAGTCGCACCTTCCACAGCACTCACTCTTCCAGTACCGCAAGTGCTCCATCTGGCACTCGCATCCGACTCTACCATGTCCCTCTTCCGCCCCATGTTCTTACGGACGCGCCTCACTGCACCAACACGACCACTATGCATGCGCTACTCCACAGCCAGCGAGCCCACCATCCTCCCCCGCCTGCAATCCGACCTCAAGACCGCTCTGCGCTCAAAGAACAAGCCCGCCCTCACAGTCATTCGCTCAATACAAGCCGAGATCATCAATGCCTCCAAGACCGCGAAGCCCGTCACCACCGATGGCGCTCTGTACTCCATCATACAGAAGCAGATCAAGTCCTCTTCGACAGCGATACAAGAATTTGAAGCTGCAAAGAGAGACGACCTAGTACAGAAGGAGCAGGAGCAACTCGACGTCTTGAAGGGCTATGCGAACGAGATACCAAAGGTGGAGGAGAGCGAGGTGGACAGTTTGGTCACCGCCGCCATCGAGAAGTTGGAGGAGGGCAAGAGGAATTTTGGGCAGGTGATGGGAAGGGTCATGGGTGGACTGAAGGGCAGACCAGCGGATATGGAGTATTTGAATAGGAGGATTGAAGAGGCTGTAGGGAAGAAATGAGGGGCTGCGACCCCTGTGTATTGGTTTGGGAGTGTAGGATATTATGGAGTGTACGGTAGAAGTGTCCTGCGAGGGCGGGCAGCGCCAGTATGGTCGACCGCTTGGGGACACTCGCAAGCACAGAGAACGCACTGGGACCCTGACTCGTATTTGATACGAGTGGAACTCGGTCGAGCTTGCTGTCGGACAGGCTGAAGAGCTGTCACTTCTCCACTCAGAAAGTTCGAAGTCAACATGAACACGGTAGAGGCATACCATATCTGCCAACAGCACGACCAGCACGAATCACTTCTATTGAGCAAGAATGCACGCCAATGTACTACAGATCCATCCGAGGAGCATGGTGTTGAGGCTAAGAGCACAGCATGCCGCTAAGCGCATCTGTCCCCCATGCCACCACCACCACCAATCAAACCTGCTCATGCACCTTGACGTCACTCTTCGTTGCATCTGTCGAGATGCGCATGCATCCCATCTCCTGTGATGAGACACTGGAAGGAGGTGTGAGGATAGCCCGGACGGGCGTTAATGCTTCGGGCCACGCAAGTGAACACTCCTTCGTTGCTGGAGCCAGACATTGCTCGTAAGCAGTAAGTATTCCGCAGTGAAGCCACAGTCTTGGGCGCACAGCAAACCAAAAGCCCGACTGCGCTGCCCAAAAATCAAATTCATGCCTGAGACATGCAGAGATCCGGCGGAGAAATGGTGCAAATCAGGGGGTCCCCTCCAACGTGACACTCAATCTGCAGATTAGCGCCCTGCTTCGAGCAAGCCGCGATGACGCATGCTGTTCACTCGTCCTGCAAAGCGAGCAAAGTTGGTCGCACTTGCACACCACCGTCGGCTTATTGGGCTCGAATTCTATAACATCTGCTGTCTTCTCTGCACGTTCTCAAGTATCTGTACAGGCAGTCGCTTTCTTGTCGCCGTCCCATACGTTGCGACTTCGGACGGTTGTCGGCTACCAACCCCGCGCATACCATCCATACCCTACGACAACGTCGCAAAGTCACAGACTGACCACGCAACAATGTATCGATCTTCCACTGGAAACCTGGACCACTATGACGATCCGCCTTCATCGTCACGTGGCGGAGGAGGCGGTGGTGGTGAGCGATGGGACCGCGCCCGATTTGAGAGCATGAGAAGAGGAGGCGCTCCTCCACCACCGCCGTCTATGGGCGGTGGCGGCAGCCGAGGAGGCCGGGACGGTGGAGGTCGAGATGACTTCGACCACTTCCGCTTCAGCGAGCACGACAAGGGCCCTGGCTACCACCGCGATATCGACTTTCACGAGGACCGCTCCCGCCGCGGTCCGCCCGTCATGGAGAGGGAGCGGTTCCGCGAGGAAGACCGCTTCGTTCCGCCCGTACGTCGCCGTCACGACATCTTCGAGGAGTCAACCCCATCCGAAGTAGCCAATCGCGCACTTGCCCCATATAGACGCAAGTCGGTCATCGACAAGGACATCAACATCGACATCGACATTAATTCGAGGGAAGAACGTGCTCCTCCACCAGCACGTGCCCGACCGGCCCGACCAGGTTTCATGCGACGACAGTCATCCCTAGACACATTCGATCGCCGACCACTTCCGCGCTACCACGGCGGTGAAATTGAGAGGTACGAACGGGACGAGGTCCACGACTATCGCCTACCACCCAACGTTCCCATCCCACTTCCCATCCGCGAACACCGTCGCCGATCACCTCCCCGTCGTTTCGAAGATGACTTCGAGGAGATCCGATATGACGACCGCCGGGGACGCGGGCGCGAGGAAGAGGCATACCGCGAGGTCGAAGTACATAGGGAGAAGAGCCGCGTGCGACGGAGCAAGAGCGTGGCGGCCAAATCGACACGCAGCTCGTCCATCTCCAGCTTCGAAGAGATCCAGCCTGCCCGAGCCACCTTCGGCAAGAAGGGCCGGACGCGCATGCCCAAGCGATTGGTGAAGAAGCAGGCTGTCATCGAGTTGGGGTACCCGTACGAAGAAGAGGTGAGTTTGATCGCAACTATATCGATCAACATCTAACAAGTGCAGGACGACTTCATAGTTATCACCCGCGCCCTGGAGAAAGAGCACATCGACGAAGTCATCAAAATCAGCGAAAACTACAAAGAAGGTACCTCATCGCCTCCCCTCACCTTCCACATCACCTGTCTAACACACCCCAGCCGAAAAGACAACCTACGTCTACGAAGAGAAAGTCGAAGAGTTCCAACCTCCCCCACCACCACCACCCCCAGAATCCGTCGCACCCCCTCCACCCCCCTCAGTCCTCCACGTCC
>Ga0265780_10006995_pt1 | contig 13930 bp, 17 predicted proteins | sample P1T30metagenome_FD_192432 | JGI IMG/M metagenome (GOLD analysis project Ga0265780, IMG submission 192432) | Plant litter microbial communities from East Loma Ridge, Irvine, California - P1 T30 | ecosystem: Environmental > Terrestrial > Plant litter > Unclassified | place: USA: California... | reverse complement strand
AACCCCTCCCCTTCCCCAGCATAACCGGCGGCTGCCTCTGCAACACCGTGCGCTACCGCCTCCTCACCTCCCCGCTCTTCTCCTACGCCTGCCACTGCACGGACTGCCAACGCATGACCGGCAGCGTCTTCGGGCACTTTCTGAACATAGAAATTTCCTCCATCCTGATCACATCGCGCGTGGCGCCGGTCAGCACCACCGTCCGCGCGCGGCCCGGGCTGACGTCGCGCCACGTCGCGTGCCCGTCGTGCAAAACGGCACTCTGGAGCGCCAACTCCGTGGGCCCTGCGGTGGCGGATCTGCGCGTGGGCACGCTGGATTGGCCGAGTTTGATGGAGCCGGATGTGCATGCTTTTGTGGAGAGTAAGGTGGAGTGGGTGAGGTTGCCTGAGGGGGCGAGGGCGGTGAGGGGCGTGTATCAGCCGGGGAAGATGTGGCCGGAAAGTAGTTTGAGGAGGTTGGAGGTTTGTTTGGAGAGGTGGGCGAGGGAACATCCGAAGGTGGGGAGGGAATGTGAGGATGAGGGGAGGAGTGGGCGCGATGGGGAGAAGACGCCGACGGGGACGGTGGAGGAGGAGGATGATGAGGCGTTTGAGAAGAGGTTTCGCGAGACGGAGAGGGGGTTTAGGGAGAGGTTGGAGAGGGTGGAGAGGAAGTTGGAGGAGGAGAGGAGGGCGAAGGATGGGGATGAGGGGCTAGAGGAAATGACTGGGAAGCTGAGTTTGGGGGAGAAAGATGCAGTTAAAGATGAGATTGTTTCGGAGCCTGTTGACTAGATGGGACGCGAGAAGTACGCAAAACACGTATCGCAATACCAGTCCGCGTAATCCCCAAAGTCTTATCTACCGTCACACTGAAAAGGTTCCGACTAATTGGTTCGCGGCAAAGATGACGGAGTGATCGCAGTGGAATCGTTCTTTTGACGCAACTGGTTGGGGTTTCTGCTGCTAATGAAGTGGCCTAAAGACATATAATCTTTCTTACCGCGCAAGAAGCCTAGCTGCAATTCATAGTGGCCAAAGCTGCTCCTTAGAGCATTCAAAGCTTTTCCACTGGCATAAATATAGGACTAGGTAAACAAGGGCTGATGCTAACGTCACAGTATGCATTACCAGCTTCACGCAACCGAAACTTCATAGCTAATCACTCATATTACTTTGGTATCTGACTCACAAATACGAAGTCCTTTCTTTCAGCAACTTCTCAATCAACGCGACTACACATTACTGCTTTCCATGCACGATGACCTGCTTCTCCTTCTTCAGCCCCTGCACAACACTAATTGGGATCTTGAGCACATCCGCCACGATGTCCGCAGGCGTGAGTGCGAGCCACTGCGTGAGCGAGACATCAGCCACGCGCTCCGACTTGTAGATTTCGATGAACGTCAAGTTCTGCGAGTCAGATGTGTTTTCGATGTAATGCCCTGACAAAAAAATAAGCCAACATGTCCACATAGCATGAAAGAATATCACTCACCAGAATTATCCGGAAAGACAGCCGTGTCCCCGCTCTTGAAGTCAAAAGTCCGCGAATTCGCGTTGCCGGTGAAGACTGTGGCGCGCGCACTGCCCGAGTGGAAGTACAACCACTCCTCAGACTACGGCTGGTCAGCTTGATTACACCCAATATTCCGAAACAACGTACAGTAGGATGCCAGTGCAACTCCCGAACGCCCTTGGGCTCAATGACAACCCACGTGCTCGCAATCGTCTTCGCGACGGGGAAATTGGTCGAATCGATCTTCCACCACTGACCGCCACCACCTGGCGCGGACTCAGGCGCGTGCTGGAAGGTGCGGTACACATAGCTCGCGTCGCCGGTCAGTTCACCATTTCCACCCGTGACGGTGTAATTCGAGCCCTTCTTCGCCGTAGAGTTCAAGATATACGGGTTCGGGCTCGGGATGCTAGCAAACACTGATTCAGGCAAGCCAAACGACTTGGCCAGGATGGACTTTGGGGTCTTGGAGAGCCAATCGTCGAGGTTGAAAGTCGTGCTGTTGGCGTCTGTCAGTCGTGAGGACGCTGCATTTTGAAAGATTCATTTACCCAGCTCTGTCGAAATCCGCATCGTCAAACGCGAGTAGGTATTCGTTCTCGTCATCGAGACCTTGTACGGTATGTGCCTGGCCCTTTGGGAAATACCAGATATCGCCGAAGCCGAGTTCGGTGACTTGGTGGCGCCCGTTCTCGTCGACGGCGGAGACGAGCACGCGGCCGAACAGGACTTGGCCCCATTCTGCCTGATCGGATATTAGCACGGGCTTTCCGTCGGTGTTTGATAAGATGGAGGACGTACTACGCGGTGCCAGTGCAGTTCACGGATGGCGCCCTTCTTCAGATGCTGCTGAGCAGCGGCGATGTCGTGGCTGACAGGCAGGTCATTGTCGACCTGTTCGCGGACCCATCCACCAGGATAGATCTTAGTTTTGGAATCGCCAAAGCGCCACTTGAGATTTGGGACGGTGCCGGAGTCGGTGCTCTGCTGGCCCAAGTTTGAAGGATTGGCGAGGTCGATTTGGCGGTCGGTGCCGCCTTTTGGGAATGTCAGTGTCATTCTCGCTCTTAGATTTGGACTTACATACCCAGAATTGGAGCGCCTTTGCCCTTGTCATCAATAGGCTGGCCTTGTGAAAACTGTTCACGCTTGACGACCGCCCCCAAAGAGACCGACGCGCACAAAGCACTAGCAACAAAAGATTGAAACCTCATCTTGTAAAGAGTGACTTGATACCAAACTACCAATTGCGCTACCACAGCTTATATACACGCAACCTTTTGCCCGCATGTCTACCCAACTTAGCCACGTGAAGGCAACATCCAAACAAGAACCACACAAGGCGAACACCCCACCGCCAAGCTCCCCGATTTGAAATGATGATGGTCGACTCGCAAACATTGGATGAAATGTCGTTATTCTTGGCATGCAAGCCAAATCGTGGTGTTGAGATCGCAGATCCGACCCGCAACGGGAGCGCTAGTGCGATGGTGCCATTCGAGCATCGAATTGCTCAACTCCACCAGTTCATGGGGAGGCCTGGTGGGACGGAGAGGGGTCCGGGGTCGATTTAAGCATTGATGGGTGGGATACAGAGGAGGCTTCGCATATGAGAGTGGTAGTCGATATTTCTTAGGTTTATTCGACTCTGAACCGGTGAAAAGGGCACAAAAGACTTCGAGGACAAGTGTGGCCTATTCTGCTGTAGACGGGCTGAAAAAACAAATCACCGCACAGAAATGGGAAGAAATGGACTCGGCGTGATGGCGGACGTCTGATCCCCGGCGACTTCGTCCATTTGTGTTGGACAATAGTTGATTCGTGTCGTTCCTGGGAATCCTGGCCTTGCTCAGTGAACTGAACTGCATAGGACGGAATCTGCCTTCTTTCATCTACAATACCCCCATCATTCCCCCATTTGGCCAGGCACCAACAAGCTGTCGACCGAATTGAGCCACTTTGCTGCATGTCCCAAAAGAAATGAAGAGACGGTACCAAATTTGGCTCTGCACAAGCACATCAGGCATCTCCCGTGCTCTATGTCGTGATTACGGAATGCTGCTCCGGTGACTCCCATGCTCTTGTAAAGTGTATACCGCTTGTTGCCTGTTGAAGTAGTCCTTTGCTAGCGTCGGCTGGTTCATTCTCCTGTCGATCCTATCGTGAAATGAGGTTGCTTTCGATACTCGTCGTCAAAGTCGGGCTGGATGATACCATCCAAGTTGGCGATAAGAGAGACTCGGCTGATTGCTACAGTCCGACGGCGAGTTTGTGGTGGTGTAGATGAGGAGAAGGAGAACAGAGCTAGGATACTGCCATGAAGTATAAGTACCAGGATCGGAGCCCGGATGGAAGAATCAGCCCACAACTTGCTCAAAGCCTCTCAACAGCTCCACTTCTTTGTCTTATCATGCTTTCGAACACTCTTCTGAGTGCGCTGCTTGCTGGCACAGCAAGTGCGCTTTCCCTCCCTCCACTGATTCCAAGCATTCCTGGCGTCACTGAGCCTCTTTCGAACAATGCTCCACCGCTCCCTATCCTACAAATTCCCACTCCCCCTTTGGAGAGCCCACCGCACGAGGTGAACTCGCAGATCCGGCCCAAGAAGATTGGGTACTTCTGGACTGCGGCTGGCGACAACAAGCACAAAGACTTCCTTGCCACATACTCTCTGGACGATAACACATTCGGAACCTTGATTGCCATCACCGATGTCCCGAGCAGTGGTAATTCACCGCATCATCTCGGCCCGTCTCTTGATGGGAAAACGCTTGTTGGTGGCGGTCTGTTGTCCTTGCTGAAGACACAGGTAAGCACCTCAACCAACGTTGACCATGGCAACATACTGAAGCCTTGCAGGACACTGCCTATTACTTCGACACCACCAACCCATACCAGCCCAAGTTTAAGAAATCGAACCGCGCATTGCTATCTTCCATCACGGATGAGATCCGCGCTAAGCCCGATGGAGGCTTCTTCATCACCTACATGGGTTCCGCAGTCGGCACTTCCCCAGGCCGTCTGGTTGAGACCGATGCGGACTTCAACATCATCCACGAGTGGCCTGAAGATGTTCCCTCGGTGTTGAACGTCCTTGGCGAGCAGTTTAGTCCCCACGGTCTGTCCATCGACTTCAAGAACAACATCATCTTGACTTCAGACTTCGTCGTCCCCGTCACCATCCTCAAGCCCGCAAGCATCGCTGGAATCCAAAAGGCCAACACCCTTCGTCTGTGGGAACTCAGCTCTCGCAAAATTATCAGCACAATCACCATCCCCAACGGCGCCGGCATCCAGGACGTCAAATTCATCCCTGGAAACAAAGAGTCCGCAGCCCTCGCCACCGCCGTCGGACCTGGTCAGGTCTGGATCATCTACCCGTTTCGCAAGAACGCCCAAGGCCAGCAAGGTGTTGCAGAGCTTCTTTTCGACCTCGGCCCCAAGGCGCGCGACAACCTCGCCATATACTCCGACATCACCGACGACGGAAAATTCGCATACTTTACCCTCACTCTCGGCAACCACGTCGCAGCGCTCGATATCAGCGACCTGAACAACGTCAAGCGCCTGGACGATCCAAACTTCGACCAGGGCATTGTCGGACCTCACTACATTAAAGTTTCACCTGATAAGAAGAATCTCTTGGTCACCGATTACTTTGTACAAACGGGCCAGATTGGTATCGTTAATACGCCGGCAGACTTTAAGGCGCAGTGGATCGATATCCTGCCGGATGGCAGTTTGAGTTTCAACCGCAGCATCGATTTTCTGGGCCAGTTTCCGGAGAGGGGTGGAGCGTGGCCGCATAGTGCTGTCATCTTTGATCTTACGGATCCGAATAAGCCATACTACTACTAGATGCTAGTAGCAGTTTGCAATTTGAGGATGTGTGGATACGGAATTGAATGAGGTGGCTTCAGTCGGTCTGGTCACTCTGCTTCGGGGAGTGGATCGTGTGGTGTTTAGGATGAGCGCGGTTGCGGTCGCTACGAATTTCGGGTTTAATAGTTGCGCTTTAATTCATGTTTCAATTCCAGCTCTTGACTTCTTATCCGGTCTTCGTCTGAGGCCCATGACGTGTTTGGCTACTGAAGTTTGGTAATGAAGAAAAGATGCATGGCGAGTTTAGTGTGCAGGCCCGTGCATCACTGCCACTACCTGAAAGCGAAAGGGGATGCTACTGCGAGCATCCTTCACCACTCCATCATTTCCGCCTAAAGTCAAAATCTTATCGAGTTATTTCAGAAAGCCCGATCGATAGAAAGTACGGCACATCATATAAGCTTGCACGCATCCTTTCATACATGTATGCCTCGGAATGGCAATGACAAAGATCTCAACATCTCATCAGACCGAAAAGCTGCAATGACCAGAAGAGGATGAAATCTACCCGACCACCTTTCTACACCGAACACCCATCTAACTCCAACTGCGGACGCTGTTCATACAGCTCACCTACCGGCGTCTCAAGCTCCTCCACACTAGCTTCCTTCACTGTATCCCCCTTAGCTTGCCTCTTCTGCGACTCCGTCACATCCTGAAGCTGCAATTCCACAGCTAGTGCCCCTCTCCGTTTACTTTTCACCGCGTCCAGCGCCATACCAAGCGCGAACATGACCGGAAGGCCCAACCCGACACCAACGCCAACGCCAATAGTCCACGACCTCACGTCCTTCTTAGGTAGATGTGTAGAAGCTCCTGTAGGCTCGGAAGTCGTGCTATCCGTAGAGTTAGAGAGCGTATAATTCGCCAGCACCCTCGTCACAAAAACCGCCTTGCGCACTCCCACCCCCTCGGAACAATCCCTTGTATCCCCACAACACCACATCTCACTCGATCCTGTCCCATCACAAGGCGTCATGTGCACATTACTCTCTGCATTAAATCGTGCTCTGTTAGCCCTATCCGCCCTCCCGCCTGTGCACTTACCCCAGTATCACACACCCCAACACATCCCACGCTATCCTTCTGCGTGCAGTAATTTCTGTAGAAATGTGTCCAGGGAGGCTGTTCTTTGCCGACGATTGAGCTGAACCCCGTGTTCTGGCATAGTCCGTTGGGCAGGTATATGTCTTTCGTGGAGCCGAATTTTACGTCGACGCCGGGCGGGTTGGTCCAGGCTGTGTTGCAGCAGGTGGAGCTGAGCGGGTTAAGGGGGTCTGAGGAGCAGGATTGGGCGCCGAGGGAGGAGTTGAGGGTGCCGTTGGGCAAGAAGCATGATGAGTTGGCAAAGGGGATGAGGATGAGGGAGATGAGTCGGGGCATTTTGACATACATATCTAGTGGTGGTGTAAAAGCTGAAAAATCGTAGTCTAGGGTGCGAGGATTCATGGTAATATAGCGAACCAAATCTCAGCCGTATTAACAATTTGGCTCCGCAGATTTGTGGACAACATCCTAGAACATATTCTTCTTGGGGTCGGAAAGGCGTGGAAATTTTACGTGTGAGCAGTGCATTGGAATGCAAAGGTTCTTAATATTTGGGAGTGGAGATCTGACTTCGATCCAATCATGTGGAGCAAGGCTCGCTTACCCTTCACTGATCTGCTTCCCTCCAGTGATTCCGATGAGACACGGCATAGTGTGGCGTTTCTGTGGATGCGAATAGGGACAAGGCTGGACCGTTGGGGCGGGGGGTTGTACGGATGGTGCAGGAAACGTGGACTGTGTCTGTTCAGCCTGATGGCAGTATGAATTAGGGTGGAGACATTTTGTTGCAGGACTGATGAGAAAGAAGAAACTTCCGGTTGATCTCGATGGAAACAATGGTACAGTCTACTTCTATTATTCATTGTGCATTACCTCAAACCCATGCGAAATGCGAGAGGATGTCGATGTGGGATAAGTCAGCTCTTCGACGTCACATGGTCACGCGTACCATTCGTACATTTGAACCATGGTCAGAGCTCTCTTGAATATATGTCTGTATTCGCTTTGAAGCTTTCTTGTTGCGACCTAAGATGCACAGTCCGGTCCTAACATCGCAACTCATCCATCGCAGTGCCGCCGTGACTGCGGCTCAGTCTAGTTCGTCGCAAGACACTCAGAATCAGCCTGATTACTTCGGCTCATTGCAGCCCTTGGGCTCTTTCCATGGGTTTCCGTCATCGTAGCGTTCGCGCACATCGAAGCATTCCTGTTTCTGACAAGTGTTGTAGAAATAGACGTTGCTCGTATCGTAGCCCATGACTTGCGCGAGTTCGGGCTCGATTTTCTTCTCCCAATGCTCGTTGATGTACGGACGCATTCCCAGGCAGTAATACCGCTTGGACGTTGTTTCGCCGTTGAACGCGACATTGACGTTGAGACGGGCCTCAACAGCCTTGTCGTTGCGAGCTGGCCAGACGACGAGAACGTTGGCCGGGATGTTGCAGAACTTCATTCTCCTGGTGCCATGTATATCGACATAGTAGCAGTTCTCTTGACTCTCGGTGGCCAATTTGTAGATATCTGCGACAAACTTGAACTAGTTCCACGTCAGTCTTGGCTTTTGTCGCATCCGTCATTGACTTACCGCCTGATCTCGGATCCCAGCATGATGTGATTCATACAATTCAGACCACCATGCTGTGACGGTCACCCAAGCGCCGCCACCGTATCCCTCTGAGTTTTTATCCTGGTAAACAATGTTCTCGATTTTACACGAGGATGCACAGACGTCCGTCTTTTTAGACGAGCATCTCTCTGGTTGATTTTTGTCGATCTTGTCGTCTCCCTTTTTTTTACCGTTTCCTTGAACACCAACGTACTTGAGGCAGTCGTACATCTTATTCCAGAACCGTTGCTTGCTCATGCTACCGATGTGGGTAAAGGTCTCGCTCACCCGCAGGTCAACAACGTAGTCGTCTTTATCGTGGCGGCCAGTGCTGAAAGTCGAGCCAGTGGTGGCATTGGAGACAGTCGAGCCAGTGGTAGCATTGGAGTGTTCATTTGGATCATCAACAGCGGCGCGCACCTCGAAGCCATGTTCCGGGTAGTCCTTGGCTTCCTCATCTTCATCTTCATCTTCAGAGTCGGTGTCGTCGACGTTCGGCATGACAAGTGTATTACCGTCCCAATATGCACCTTTTGGCAGCTCTTGAAGGGGGTCAGCGTGTATCTCAGTACCTCATAGAAGCTCCAAACTTGCCCATGTCGCGTCGATCATAGTGTGGGACTGCAGCTAGCACGTTCACTGCGAGCAACGCCGCCAGCATGAAGCAGATAAGCTTCATGTTTAGATGTTGTCGCGGTCGATATTCTAGCGATGTCGATGTGCGAATTTGCTCAGTCGACTGCTATGAAATTGAAAGGGAGGGGTCGGGCGATGGAAGAACCGGAAAGATCTTGGTATGCACGGGAAGCAAAGAGACTAGTGCGGCTCGTTTGCGTTAGTGGGGGTGAGGTGAGAGCGTCCACGCTAAAGCTGATCACGTGTGGGGAAGACTTGGAAGATTCATGGGTGCATCTAAATGGCCGAGTGCAAAGTGAGTGTTGCGCGAAGAAAGAGCAACACGTCAACGCGTTGACTGAAGCGCGCATCACAGTACCCTATCATGGCGTCGACGGGAAATCCACGGATGGGCGCGCATATCTTTTTATGATGATACCAAAGGCGAGGTGCACACCAAATACATATAAGGCTTACAAAAGCGGCCTAGCCCCAGCCAGAGCGGTAAGCCCTTACTGCCCATTGTGTAATGCGGCACGTACTTCTATTACAACCTCTAGATCCGCACATCGGACACCAAGTTTCTTCTCATCAATCGTATCAGTACTGGTACATGTACTCTATGTGGTCGTCCATGCCGCCGACCTGAGCCCTCTTCTTCGCCAGCTTTTGATTGTGTCGCCATAGAAGCCCGACATAAGCTACGCAAAACACCGCGCCAGCGATAGTGAGACCCATACCTGTCCTGAATGCTGTCGGATAGTACGGAGCTTCGTGCTTGATGAAGACATTGCTAGAGACGAAGTTTGCGCAATTCCCGATACCCAAAATTATAGCCGTGCCGACTGCAAGGCTCGCACGTCCACGAAGATTATTGGAAAGCCAGGAGGTTGTCATGGTCATCTGAATGAACGTCCCGGAGCTCATGGCGAACAGGCTCAAGTATCGCACGGCGGCAGAAACGCCCTGACGCTCAGAGTACGCGATATTGATTGACCAGCCGACCAAGACTGACAAGATGCCACACAAAATGAATGGGAAGCGTAGTCCCGTCCTCCCAGCGATCCAGGCCCCAAGAATTTGACAAACCATACCGGCAACCCAGACTGGAATAGACATGGCCTGCGCAGTCTTCGCCGTCCATCCAAGCTCCGTCAAAATAGTGGGAATGAAGGCTGACATACTCGCAGCTGTCATGTCGCAGCAGAAAAACATGAGAGTGCTAGCCAGTTGATCAGTTTTCGAAATCCAGCCTTGAGTTGATTACTCACGGAAAAAGAATCTTATAGTCGCAAATGACCTTGAGCCAGTTCGTTCCCTTGATGTCGATTTTTTGGTTCCCCTTGTCCAGGCGCAACACCTCCAGCAGATGCTCCCTTTCCGCGGATGTGAGAATTTTGCTGGATTCTGGAAAGTCTGGAACGAGCAGAAAAACGAGGAAAGAGATTACGATGGTTATTATCCCTTCTAAAATGAAGATCCACCGCCAACTATTTTCATTGGTCAGCTTATGTCAAAGGTACTGAGGTAGACACGATAACTCACCCCTCTTTACCCTGGATTCCATTCATGTTGCGGATGCCGTATGCCAGAAGACCGCTTACGCAAGGACCCAAGACGCCAAACGTGAAGAACATGGCATAGCGCAGAGACGCCTGTTTGCGGGTGTAGTATTCTGCAACGAGCAAGGCAGCACCTATTTCGGTTAGCGCTCACTCCAAAAAGTAGCCACAAGAGCTATTCACCTGCGGGCAGGGTCGCTTCGAAGATACCCATCAGGAAGCGGCATACGAGAAGTCCAGCATACGAAGCCGTCAAGCCTTGACATGTCGATACTACGCCAAGCACGAGCATGTTGATCCCGAGGAAGATATTTGGCTTCACGCGTGGCATACTCATAATCATGTTACTTGGCACTTCAACTAGGACGAATGGAATGTAGAAAATCCATAATGCGGTGTTGTAGCCGTTCGCTGGCATCCGCAAACCTTTTTCCATACCCTCAATCCTGGCGTTGGCGACTACGACGCGTAAGTGGTGGCTCGCAAAAGAAAAGTGGGGCTCGATACTCACTATTGGTACGGTCGAGAAACAGAATTGTGTAGGTGCAGCCGAGGATGGGAATTAATCGCCAGTCCAGCTTCGTCATATAGCTCTGTTTGGAACAGAAGGGAGTTTCGACATTGCCATTGTCGCTGCTTCGGCCGCTCTTCGCCACCGACTCTGCGATGGCTTTTTCGTCGAGCGACATTCTGCCGTGTTGCGCAGCGACCGACTCCATGGTAAAGGTTCACGACCACGTAAATAAAGTTCGGTCTCAACGGCACGATCCTCAGGCTTCAACAAGCGAGTCGAAGGCCCCGTGTCGTGGTGAGTGGGGGGTGTTGAGTGGGGTTGGTGGGACTTCGGAGAAAAAGTGCGGAAAGAGATGATTTATCAAGGGTCTACTCTGGGAGTGGATGTGTAATCGCGCCGTCTCACGCTACGCCCTGGGTACTACATGGCCGAGCTCATATACTTGCTCTCCACTTCCCAGCACACCCCAGTTTCTTGATAACGCGCCTTCTATCAATTATGGGCTGATCGGCGCTGTCTATGCGACGAGGCGCTTTCAGATACGAGTGGGCTGCCTGTAACCGACACCGCAACCCAGCTGCCGACATGCATGGAGCAGGTGACTATCGGTGGACAAAACCTGGTGTGGACGCGCATCGCCGAGTTGCCAACAAGTCCCTTGACAGGAAGGGAACGTGGAAGACAGGCGTTTGAGATGAAATGCCTGTCTTCCACGTAGAAACACGGTGTTGCTGCCAGATGTTAGGGGATGCGGATTTTCCGCCGACGATTCCCCTAGCCCCACGCGCTAGGCCAACGGTCCCAGCCTCATTCAAGGACTCCAAGCTGCCAAATCTCACAGAACGTGTTTGCAGCACACGCAGGACATCGAGCGGGTCACGGGGCGCCCGCCAACGTCGCGCACGTTGAAGGATGTAATTTTCGGTCAGTATTGGTAAGCTGGCAGGATGTCCTCGCGCAGCTACACGGATCAAAATCTCGATTGTCGGCCTCATCTGGCGGCTGGGCCCGCCCTTAATATTACCGGCATGTTGTAAACAAACGCATGGATTGGCGGGCTGTCTTCCGAGTGCCGCGCAGGGGTCGTACATGATGCGCCGTGTTAGAAAGTCCAGCCTTTCTCAGATCCTGCCTTCAGGACGACACTCTCCAGCTCACTACATCACGGAAAACTCCAGTCCTCCGAGCCTTTATCGTGGCCGTGTCTGTCGGCTGTATGCGAAGCGATGCGAGAGTTGACAGCCGGTGAAATACAAGCAGACGTTCGCCAACTTGTGGACTGCCTATCTTTCGCACAGCAAGGATAGTCATGAGCTTAAGGCGGAAGAGGTAGGTACCCCGCCGCGACTTGCAGATTGACGCTACCGATGAATGTATACCCCTCAGACCAAGAGCGAGCTACATTAGTTCTACTGCAGGTTGGATCATACGAAGGAAAGTAACAGGGGGTGCTGCAAGAGTGGATGATGATAAGTTAGCCCCAAAAATAAACTCAGAGAAGCAAAGGATTTGAGGAACTATAGCTAAGGCTCAGATCCTCGTTCTGATGATTGGCGATTTTGTTAATTACTTCGGGGTAGGACGTGTTGAAGCTACCTCTGTCAATCCCTGCCGTACAGTCACCACCCTTGAACGGAGTGCTAGCGCCGGCAAGCACAACAAGGGCATGTCCAGGGCTCAATCCCAAAAAGAATTGTACTGGACAAAACCCCTGGTCTTCCCACTTGTCTCTGGATCCGCGCTAGCACTCCGTTCATGGGTGGTGACCCTACGTGACAACACGCAATACTAAGCACTTTACATGTCCATTTCATAGGCATACTATGAATACGCTTCCAGCATTGGACTTTTTGGGGGTCATCATTCTCATACTCGACCGGTCTGGCTGACGAGCAGCACGATGGCGTCTTTGAACATTCCGTCGTCTGGCTCTATCGTACGACTCCGTGCGATCGATGCGAAGACGCAGATGAGCGTTTCTGCGAAGGGTTTCATTCAACCCATCGTTCCAGCATTCGAAATCCTGAACTTGACTTCGATCACGTTCCTCGTTGAGCATCCGACACTGCACAAGAAAGTCCTGTTTGATTGCGGCATGCGCAAAGACTTCGAGAACTTTTCTCCACGCGTAAAAGAAAGGCTGAACTTGAATGTGAAAGGCCTAAGGATAGAAAAGGACGTGCATGAGATCGTGCAGGAAGCCGGAATAGACCTGGAAGAGCTCGATGCGACTATCTGGAGTCATTGGCACTTTGATCACCATGGCGCGCCAGAGAAGTATGCTTCAAAGACGGAGATTGTAGTCGGCCCTGGCTTCAAGCATAACTTTATGCCTGGCTATCCGACAATCTTCGATGCTATCTTCTTGGATGCAAACTTTGAGAGCCGCTCAGTCTGCGAGGTCAGCTTCTCGGATGAGTTCAAAATAGGCAATTTCAGAGCACACGATTACTTCGGCGACGGCTCTTTCTATCTCCTCGACACTCCTGGGCATGCGGCAGGACATATGTGCGGCCTGGCGCGTACGACACCGAAAACATTCGTCTTTCTCGGTGGTGATATTTGCCACTTTGGCGGAAGCTTCAGACCAACTTCCACCACACCGCTTCCGGATCCGGTTCCGAACTCAAATCTCGACCAACAATTACCTCACCCATGCCCGTGCTCCATCTTCACGGAGTCGCATCGCGCAGGCCCAAGGTCTTCGGCATCACAAACGACGCCGTTCTTCGAAGTCACATCCTTTGCGCAATCAGCATATCTCGACCGCGAGCAATCCTCCAAGAGCATCAAAAAATTGCAGCGTTTTGATGAGCATCCCGATGTCCTTGTATGCATTGCGCACGATCCAACGCTGATCAAAGTCCTACCATTGTTGAACGATCAACCGGAGAAGGATCTCAATAATTGGCAACAGGAAGGGCTGAAGGAGAAAGCGCATTGGGGCTGGGTGAATGAGCTACCAAGAGATGGCAAGCCGGGGCGCGAGATGTACGTCAAGGGTGTGTGGAAGGAGGGTGAATTAGTCAAAGACTTTACGAAGCTAAAGGCTACGTTGTATTAAGACTATGGAATGCTACCATCTTTGATGTGGGAGAAAGGTGGGAGGTGGACTGGGCGAAGCAAGTGCGCAAGCATGACTTGATACCACCGAGAACTTTTAATCATTGCCGGATTACTCACTGTGTCTCCTTGAAAAACTCC
>Ga0265780_10006993_pt1 | contig 13935 bp, 8 predicted proteins | sample P1T30metagenome_FD_192432 | JGI IMG/M metagenome (GOLD analysis project Ga0265780, IMG submission 192432) | Plant litter microbial communities from East Loma Ridge, Irvine, California - P1 T30 | ecosystem: Environmental > Terrestrial > Plant litter > Unclassified | place: USA: California... | reverse complement strand
CTCTCGCAATGCGCGTCAGGTCGATTTCGACTTCCTAAGCTCAAACTACCAGTCGGGCAGCGCCGTTCGCCCGCGTGAGATTGGCCTCAACTTCCGGGTGGCATACTAATGAGTGTTCAACGATACATCGCTGTTGCGGCGATTTTAGGCTGTTCTTCGTCCGCGTTGGCGCAGCATACTGACAGAGTTCAATCACCCGACGCCCGTGCCGAATCTTCGCTGAAGCAAATGACGCAAGATGAGAAGATACGTCTTCTTCATGGCCCGATGCCGTCACTGCTTCCGTCGGCGAAGCGACCAGTGGGCGTTCCGATTGGGGCGGGTGTCATAATGGGAGTGCCGCGACTTGGCATTCCCAACCTTACCGAAACAGACGCGAGTCTTGGGGTTTCCAATTTAAATGACCTGCGGAAGGGCGATGTCGCCACAGCCCTGCCGTCCGGGATGGCTCTCGCAGCGAGCTGGGACGCTACCATCGCGCGAGACGGCGGAACGATGATTGGCAGCGAGGCTCGCGACAAGGGCTTCAACGTGATGCTAGTCGGTGGCGTCAATCTTGTTCGGGATCCCCGCGCTGGCCGGAACTTCGAATATCTTGGGGAGGACCCATTGCTCGCCGGCACGCTCGTTGGTGCCCAGATTGCTGGTGTCCAGTCCAATAGCATCATAGCAACGATCAAGCATTACGCCGTCAATGATCTGGAGACCGGACGTAACGTTCATAGCGTCGACTTGGCCGAGGCACCGATGCGGGAGAGTGATCTCCTTGCCTTTGAGATCGGTAAGGAGATTGGCGATCCGCATTCGGTGATGTGTGGCTACAACCGTGTCAACGGCGTCTACGCATGCGAACACCCGTTCCTCCTTAATGACGTCCTGCGCCGCGACTGGGGCTTTAAGGGCTTCGTAATGTCGGATTGGGGTGCAGTTCACTCGTCCGAAGCCATTCAAAAGGGACTTGATCAGCAATCTGGAGAGCAGATTGATGGTAAACGCTGGTTCTCGGACCTTATGCAAGTCGCAATCACTGAAGGTCGGGTTCCTCAAAGGGCCATCGACACCTCAGCGCGTCGTATTCTGCGCGCGATGTACGCCAGCGGTATCGTCGACAAACCCGTTACCGGAGGGGCAACAATTGATTATGCGGCTCACGGAGCAGTGGCTTTGCGAGCTGCGGAAGAAGGTATTGTACTTCTTCGTAACGAGGGGGGGATACTACCGCTGGCCGCAAACGCGCGCACGATCGCCGTCATTGGCGGACATGCCGACATTGGCGTCCTGTCGGGTGGCGGATCAACCCAGGTCCGGCCCGTTGGGGGCTTCGTATTGGAAGAGCGTCAAACGGGCGGAGGGCCCGCAGCGTTCGCCAAGCGTAGTTACGGTGGGACAGCGCCGCTCGCTGCTTTGAAGGCGATAAGGCCGGACGCCCGCATCACGTTTGTAGATGGCAGCGACCCTGCCGCAGCGGCTGCCGCAGCAAAGGCATCGGATATCGCGATCGTTTTTGGTGAGAAATGGGCCACAGAGGCTCTCGATCAAAAGAACCTAGCGCTCGACGGCAATGCCGACGCGCTGATCGCCGCAGTGGCGGCCGCCAATCCTCGGACGATCGTTGTGCTTGAGACGGGAAATCCCGTTGCGATGCCATGGCGGGATCAGGTGCCGGCTATCGTAGCAGCCTGGTTTCCAGGGCAACGTGGCGGCGATGCCATTGCCCGTGTTCTAACAGGTGCAGTCAATCCGTCCGGCCATCTTCCTGTAACTTTCCCGGCTTCCCTCACCCAGCTACCCAATCTCGTTCTGCCGGGTAGCGATGCGGTTCCGGCTGACGCCTCTACCAGAGCAACGTACGGACTCATGGCGGGTACCAAGCCTTTTTCCGTTAAGTTTCCCGAGGGATCAAATGCCGGATACCGCTGGTATGCCGCCAAGGGTCTCACCCCACTCTACCCTTTCGGTCACGGCCTGAGTTACACGACGTTCCGCTATGACCGTCTAGCCGCCACTGGCGGCAAGGCGCTGACGGTGCGCTTCTCGGTCACGAATACGGGGCAGCGTGCCGGTGCCGACGTGCCGCAAGTCTATGTGACCAGGCCTGGCAAGGCCAAGCGTCTGATTGGATGGGGTAAGCCCATGCTCGCCCCGGGCGAAACGCAAACGGTATCCGTGACCGCGGACCCGAGGGTGATCGGCGATTTCGATGCCAAGGCCCAGCGATGGGTCCTGCCAGCCGGGAACTACGGCGTTGAGGTAGGTCCTTCGGCGAACGAGACGTCGCTTCGTGCCCAGGTTCGCCTGACAAAACAGACCTTGAAACCCTGATTAAGGACGTGAAATCCATGCGGCTCCACGCGATGATGACCGGGGCGTGCGTCGTCGCGTTGACGCTGACGAGTGTTCCTGTTGCGGGGCAATCGCTTGAAGAAGGTTTTCGTAATCCCACCTCAGAGGCGCGACCGCGGTTTCGTTGGTGGTGGCCGGGTGGTGCCGTCAATGACGCCGAGCTCGAGCGCGAGCTCAGCGTCATTGATGCCGCTGGCTTCGGTGGCGCAGAAATCCAGGCGCTTGGACCAAACTTCGCGACTTTGTCCGCCGACGAAAAAGCGCGGATCAATGATTACGCTGAACCTGACTTTTTCAGTCACGTTCGGGCGGCAGCGACCGCCGCAGCCGCGCGCGGGTTGACGCTGGATTATACACTTGGGTCTGCGTGGCCGTCCGGGGGTGGCTTTGTCATTCCGCCCGAGAAGGCCTTTGTCGAGCTGACTATGGCCCGGACGGAAGTAACGGGCGGCACCAACGTGCCTATTACGTTGGCCATGCCTGCGCGGACGAAGCGCCTCGGCGCGCTGTCGCTGTTTGACGCTCGCGTGAAAGATCCCAAGGTGGTGGACTGGCCGGCGCGCATGGATCAGCAGTCCAAGATCATCGCCGTGGTGGCCATGCGCGGGTCGGCACCCGAGTTAAAGGCTGACGCCACCAAGATGATGGGACTGGAGCTCTATCCATGGAAAGACGTCATCGCCTCAGGTAAGCTTGACGCTGATAGCGCCGAGATCCTCACGGATAAGCTAAGAAGCGACGGTACGCTCGACTGGCGACCGCCTGCCGGCAAGTGGCAAATATTCGTGTTCAAGCAGTATGCGTCTAACATGGGCGTGCTTGGTGCGGCTGGCCAAGGCCCTCAGCTCATTCTCGATCACATGGACCCGGGCGCGTTCGCGGCCCATGCTGCTCGGGTAGGGGATCCGCTCGGCACGAAACCGATTGGAATCCGTTCGACCTTCGTCGATAGCCTCGAGTTGATGCAGGACCTGCCCTGGGGACGGCAATTTTTATCCGAATTCAGGAAACGGCGCGGCTACGATCTAACCAGCTACCTGCCGCTCACGCTTCAACCCGGGTGGATGCAAGCGTGGGGCGAGCATTTCTCCGCTCCATATTTCGAGGCTGGCGACAGCACCGCAGATCGTGTCCGTGCAGACTATCGACGGACTGTCTCCGACCTGATGTTCGACGGCTTCATCAAGCCTTATGTTGCCTGGAACCACTCGCATGGGTTGCAGGCAAAATTCCAGGCCCATGGTGGCGCGATCGACATCGTCCGTGGCTACGGCATCGTCGACATCCCGGAAACCGAGGATCTAGTCCATGAAGGCGATCCCTATTTCATGCGGTTCGCACGCTCCGGCGCTGACCTGTACGGGCACCGGATCGTGTCCGCCGAAAGCCTCGTGTGGAAGGATCGCCCATATGAGGTTACGCCTGACGAACTACGTCGCCGAGCCGACCTGATCTTTGCAGGCGGCGTCAACAGCATGATCCTGCACGGCCATGATTACCGCCTCGCCGACCCATCATGGCCGGGCTGGCATGCCTTTCAGCCCAGCCCGTTCGCACTCGGTTTCAGCACGATGTTCACCGAAAGCAACCCGATTTGGGCCGGCGTGTCGACACTCGCCCGTTATATTGGCCGCACGCAGTCTGTGTTGCAGCAAGGTCAGCCCATCGTCCCGATCGCCTACTTCTACGGGCAGACTGGCTATTACGTTGGCATCGAGGATGGCGGCGCTGGCAAACAGGCAGCGGAAAAAGCGTTCATCGCCGGCGGCTACGATTTTGATCGGATTAATCCGGACGCCATTGCCAACGCCCGTGTCGAGAAGCGCCAGCTCGTTGCGCAGAGCGGCGCCCGCTACCCAGCGCTCGTGCTGCCACCGATCGCCGGCATCCGCGCGGAAACCGCAGAAGCGATCGCCCGCTTCGCCAGGGCTGGACTCCCGGTGATCTTTACCGATCGCGCGCCGGATCGCGACGAGGGTCTGGCAGATGCGGCGAAGCGCGATCGCCGAGTGCAGATCGCTGTCGCAGCGACGCTGAAGGCTGGTGGTCAGGTTTTGCCGCTTACCCGGGTCGTCCCGGCGTTGCGCTCCGGACGCGTGCCGGCCAATCTCATCTTCACGACCAGCAACGTCGCGGACGTCGTCTACGTCCAGCGTCGCGTTGGCGGCCGCACTGTGACCTTCGTCCACAATCTAGCCGACAGCGCTCGCGACGCTGGCATGAGGCTGCCCGGCACGGGCGGCGTCACCCGCTGGAACGCGATGGATGGCAAAATCACACCAGTTTCTGCAAAGTCGAGTAACCTCGGCGTCCAGTTCGCGCTCTCGCTGGCCGCGGGCGAAAGCGCATTGCTCGTGATCGATCCGAAAACGAAACCGCAGGCAGTGACCGCGCCTTCGGTGCAGCGGAGCACGCTTCCCGCATCGGGTTGGACGTTCAGTGCAACGGGACACAGCGGACGCCAGCCTTTCAACCGGACGATCAATACGATGACGCTTGGCGATTGGCGTTCGATTGAAGGCTTGGCGTCCTTCTCGGGTACGGGCACCTATCGACGTCAGATGCAGGTTGAACCGGCCTGGCTTGCTGGCGGCAAGTCGCGCATCGTCCTCGACCTGGGCGCGGTGCATGACATGGCGACGGTTACGATTAATGGGCGGGCGCTCCAACCCGCAATCACCGCGCCGTTTCGTGTAGACATCACCGACGCCGTTCGAGCGGGATCCAACGATCTGATGATCGCGATCGCCAGTACGCCGCAGAACGCAATGATCGACCCCAAACTCGGCGGTTACAAGTTGCTGAAGCCCGTCCCCGCAGGCCTCGTAGGGCCGGTAACGATCGACGTGCTTCGATGACGCCGGGCCACTCGCCTGACATGGCGAACAGAGGGCCGCGGAGCAGGCGATCAGTAGGAGCTTGGCTAGGCGGAGTGGGGACTCGCCGTGCTCCCATAGGCGGTGAACGGTGCCGTCGCCGCATAGGACCAGCCGAGGCTGATCCGGTACATTCTTAGCGGCGTTCGATCTCACTCACCTTGTCATCGACCAGCGTGTCGAGACGCTGACGTATATCGGTATCGAGTTTGTCGTCGACCGCAGTGATGAGATTGGTGTGTGCCCGAAGCATTACCTCGGCTGCCATCCGCTCGATTACGCTGATGCCGGGAATGACGATGCACGAAGGTCAAATCGGCTTAGGCCCTCGTGAATTGCGATGAGTGGTGGTTAGTCGACCGGCCGCTTCTGGCAGACGCTGCCTCAGGCGGCCGGGATTCCGCGGCTAGGCAAAAAAGTGCATTGCCGGGCTGGCGGCTGCCTTATGGGAGCAAGACACCGGTTGAACGTTTAAGGAATTTTATGACCAACGTGCAGCCGGCCCGGCAAGTGACCTTTTCCGTAAGGAACTTGATCGTCCTAGCGTTCGGTCTGATCATCACGGCATTTCTTGCCTTGGGGGCACACGACCTTGCCATCGCGCATCTCGGTATACCCTATCCGAATGACCGCGACGTCCCCGCTTGGGCCAGGTATGTCGGACAAGTTGTGCGGCTTGGTACGATGGTACACGTTTGTCGTCTGGCAAGCTGGTATCTCGATAGGAGGAGCACCTTGCTCGCTGCCACGATCTTCGGGCTGCTGGTCGTTCTCCTGCAGGAAACGCTGCGCGTTATCGTCGTCGATAATATCGTCTCCGATGGATGGGTGGACCAGCGCTGGGTTTACCTGCTGATGACGCGCCTACCTACCGCACTGCTGTCCTTCTACAGTGGTGTCATCGCGCTCGTCATCGCCCGAAAGCTCGGACCGGGTCGGCCTATGGCGCTATTGGTTGCAGTCGTCATTGCAAGTGCTTTAGGTTATTTCGGGCTGCTACCAGTAATAAATTACATTGCTGATCTCATCACCGCCACGCTGCATTTGGTAGAATCTCCTGAAGTACACACGATGCCCTACGGGATTTATGTCTACAAGTACATATATGGCATGTTCATCGAGCCAACGATCTCTTCTTTTATTATTTTATATATGTTGTGGCCGAGCCTAGAAGGCTCGAAGCTTCGTCGTGTTGCGCTGTTCGTAACGCTTATGCTGTTGATGAGGGGGCGGGTCGTCTCAACGGGCCTGTTCAGTTTCTGGATCAAGGATAGTTGGGCAATGGCTTTTGCCGCCGAAGGGCAATTCTTCATTGAGACGCTCGTGCTCGCAGCGCTTACCGGCCTAACTTGGGCTGTCATCACACCGAAAGCGGCGAAAAGGTCGTGACTTCGATCTGGCTTGGCCGCCGGTCGCTGTCGCTCTACGGCCCGCCTAAACTGCAGGTTTTAAGGGCTTCCAACCCTTTCAACAATACCTGCTGATGGGGCGTTTGCTGCCGAAAGGAATCCATTTCGGGCTACCGTGAATCTGTGCCCGAATAATGCATAGGGACCGGTTAGGACGACACGATAGTCCGGCTCACGCTTGGACCGAAGCCGGGCTCGTTGGTCAAGCATCTGCTTCACAAGTCTTTTCGGTCAAAACTTGGCAGAAAAACGGGTTCCGATCCGCCTCGGCATCATAGGTAGCGGGATCTATCATGCAGGTTGGGCACCAATGCCCCCCTCGCATGTAGAGGTTGGGTGTCATCATGAATCGGTGGCCTGACGCGCATGACCATTCCACGGGTACATCGGGCCCGGCGCAGCTATCCGCATGGCACTGTCCACCGCGGTATTGGGCCGCAGAATGGAGATGCTGAACCTTCCAGTCTTCGGATGCAGGAGCTTCGTTATAGCCGTGATCGAGCAGAGTCGGAGTGAGAGACGGCTGTTTAAGTTGGAAATCGTTCCAGTTGTGCGGGATGGCTTCCCATTGCTCACGTGAGCCGAAATATGCCCGAATGTGCGCCTCATCGTCGACCTCAAACCAGCCTAGCGACCCGCCAGGTCGTCGGGCAAGACCTTCTATCCGCTTACGAACTGCACCCGGCAAAAGCTTTGGCACCAGCCGGGCCAGCGTCGGTATCTGGCGACGCGCTTCAGCGTGGTAGTCATGAAGCGTCTGTTCGCGAAACGGCACGAGCTCTTCCAGCCTATCACTGTCTGCGTACCACTGCCCGTGAAAGTTTCTTGTTCCAAACCAGTGCGGCCGGAGCACATCGCGATAGTTCGGCATGCTTTCGGCCATGAACGCGTGGTTGACCACACGCGATGTCTTCCCACCCCCGATATTGTAGAAGTTGCGCCAGAAAGTATCCGGGACGTCGTCGCTGCAAACTGCTGCCATCAACCGACCGCTATCGTTCGCGGTCGACCACTCGAAAACACCGTTCAGCGGATTGTGGAACATGATCGGGTCAAACATGCGCCACATGTCATAATGCGCCATGCCGCTTTGCCGCAGCGACACCCAGTGCCGGATGCCACTTTGAGCAACGATAGCCTCCGCCTGGGTCTTGGTCACCGCATAATGATCGTAGGTGCTGATCTTGATAGGATCGCCAGTGCGACCCCAGTGTATCGGCGCGTTGCGACTGCCCGTTTGAGCCACAGTCCCGATGTATACTAAACGAGTACGGTCTGGATCGCCGACATGCTTGATGGCATCGACGATATTGCGTGCGCCTCCAACGTTTACGGCGGTGACAATCTCGCGGGGCATATTGTCGGCGACCGGTGATACGAGGCCACCCACATGCAGGACGATGTCTGCACCACGGACGCCTGTCTCGATAGAGTGGGGATCGGTGAGATCGCCCGATACAATCTCGATGGCCTTGTTGCTGACTATGAGCCGCGCATGCTTACTGTTGCTTTCCTCCGGCCGCAGCAACACCCGCAAAGTGACATCGTCCCTAGCGTTCAACCGACGCACAGCCTCTCGGCCCATGTTCCCGGTTGCCCCGGTCAGGAACACCACCTTTTTGGATAACAACCTCATCCCAACGTCCCTTTTTTTAATGGAAACAGTATGGTACGGAAGCGTACTTTAATCAATCCGACGATTGAGTGGCTGGCTCTGACCCGATCACATTAGACCGAGCAGCTCAGGATCTTCTACGTGGCGACGGGCACGCATCGACCTAGCGCTAGCTCTTTAGTCCCGGGCTCTAGTAGATCAAAATGACCAGGAACTCCTGTAGGGCTCAATTGACAAATCGCGGTCAGCGGACAGTAGGAAGGGGTTCATCCTGCATTCGAAAGAGCGTTTGCCGCTATCCATGATGCTCGGCCGCTAGCAAACTTATTTTGGTATCCGCGTCCGGGGGGTGTTCTTTGAACCTTCACAAGAGCTCTTGTCATCGCCGGTTGCGTCTAGGATGTGACGGCTTGGTCGCGGGCTATCGGCCCAGCCGTACGGACTAGCGAGACTGGTACAATGGAAAGCGTTCTCTACGACATTCGCCGCCAACTCCCCTGCCCCGACGGCCAAGATCCGGCATGTAATGCGGCGTGATGCGAAGCTGCGACGCGATGCGGTGATCGCAGCGGCAGCTGAGAGCTTCGCTGAGAAAGGTTACAACGTACCATTGGAAGAGGTCGCCGCGCGTGCTGGTGTTGGGCGCGGCACGCTGTATCGCAACTTCAAGGACCGCGAAGCTCTGGCGCTGGCGATCTTCGACGCGGAGATCGACCGGCTTGCAAAGATTGTAGAGCGCCAGCAGGACCTGCGACAGTCGATGATCGATCTTGCCCGGATCAGCTCTCGAGGCACGGCATTATTTGCGCGCATTGCAGCGGAACTCGTCGCCGATACCGAGAACATGGCGGCGTTCGAAGCCTTGGGCGAACGGTTTGCGCGGGTGTTGGACCCGCTAGCAGAACGCGCGCGGGCCAATGGCGATTTGCGAAGCGACATTGACGGCACCAAGCTCAGCCTGGCGCTCCGTATGGTGAGTAGCCTTTTTCACAATCTACATGAAAGTGCCGCGGCAGACCGCAATTTAGACGACGCACTCGACCTCGTGCTTGATGGGATGCGCGCCTAGAAGCATCTAACCGGACACCTTGTCCGGAAACCTTGAGTGATCTATTGTCCCACCGACGGCCAGGCCTCCGGGTCCTGGATGGTAGACCAACGACGAGGCGAACCGTGAATCAAGATGATGAATCGCATCGCGTGCAGAACGGGCCTGACGGTGTCGGTGACGCCAACATTCAAGACAACGGCGACGCGAAAAAGAAGCTAAGCCCGCGCGCAAAAATGGTCCTGGTCGTGCTGGCGCTCGCAGCCCTCGCCGCAGTAATCACCTGGTATGTCCGCCACGAAACTCGTGGCAAATACCTGCAGGAAACCAATGATGCGCAGGTCGCAGCCGATACGGTGACGGTCTCGCCGCGGGTCGCGGGCTACGTCGCCGAGGTTCTTGTCCGCGATCATCAGGATGTTCGCGCAGGGCAACCGCTTGCGCGCATCGATCCACGCGATTCACAGGCGCAGTCCGCGCAGGCCAACGCGCAGATTGCGGTTGCCGCGGCACAGGCGGACAACGCACGTGCCCAGATCCAGGAACAATATGCGACGATCGAGCAGGCACGCGCGCAACTCGCCGCAGCACGCGCTAAGGCTGCGTATGACGCGGGCGAAGTTGCGCGCTATCGTCCGCTCGCGGCATCCGGTGCCGAGACCAGGCAGCAATTGGCGCAACTGGAGGCGGCCGCACGGCAATCAGCAGAGAACGCTCGTTCGCAGGCCGCAGCGCTGACGATGCAGCAACGCCGTATCACGTCCTTCCAAACGCAAGTACGTCAGGGGGTAGCGCAGGGACAGGCGGCGCGGGCTCAGCTTGCCTCTGCCAACGTCGATGTCGGCGCAACGCTGATCCGCGCAGCCACGGCGGGCCGGATCGGCGACAAGACCGTCACGGTCGGGCAATATGTCCAGGCGGGAACACGACTGATGTCGATTGTGCCGCTCGACCGGATGTATATCACGGCCAACTTCAAAGAAACGCAGCTTGCTTTGATGCGCCCGGGCCAGCCGGTGTCGGTCGACGTAGACGCACTCGATGGAATAAAACTGAAGGGCCGCGTGGAGAGCATCTCGCCGGGCACTGGGGCCCAGTTCTCGCTTCTTCCGCCGCAGAACGCGACCGGCAATTTCACTAAGATTACGCAGCGCGTACCAGTGCGCATTTCGATCGAGGCGACGCCTGCGGCTCGGCGCCTTCTGGTGCCGGGCCTTTCTGTTGTCGTCACGGTCGATACGATCGGTGCCAAGGACGAACTCGACCGTATCCGCGACCAGCAGAAGCACCTCTTCGGCGGGATCCGCTGACATGGCCGCCGCCGCATCTCCCGCAACAGATGCGGCCTCGAAGTTGGGCGAGCGAGCAGACGCATCAGCCTGGCTTGCTGTTGCGGCAGGTACGCTCGGCGCCTTCATGGCGACGCTCGACATCTCTATCGTAAATTCCTCACTGCCAACGATTCAGGGCGAGATCGGCGCAAGCGGTACCGAGGGTACGTGGATCGCCACCGCCTATCTGGTGTCGGAGATCATCATCATCCCGATGGCCGCGTGGCTTGAGCGGATGCTTGGCTTGCGCACGTTCCTGTTGATCGCAGCAGGCCTGTTCACTGCGTTCTCGGTTATCTGCGGGGTGTCGACCACGCTCGGCATGATGGTGTTCGGGCGGGTCGGGCAAGGGTTCACTGGCGGTGCTATGATTCCGACCGCGCAGGTCATCATTGCCCAGCGCCTGCCCCGCGCGCAACAGCCGGTCGGCATTGCCGCGTTTGGCGCCACCGCGATCCTGGGGCCGGTGCTTGGCCCGTTGATCGGTGGCTGGCTGACCGAGAACGTCAGCTGGCATTATGCCTTTTTCATCAACGTGCCGATCTGCGCTATTCTCGTCACGCTCCTCATGCTCGGCCTGCCGCACGAGAAGCCCAAGCTGCATTTGTTTGGGCAAGCCGACTGGAAAGGTATCGCTGGGCTCACGCTTGGCTTGGGCGGCCTTACCGTGTTCCTCGAGGACGGCCAGCGTGAGCAATGGTTCGATTCGAACCTGATCCGGGTGATGTTCACAACGATGCTGGTCGGCTTCGCACTACTGTTCTGGGGGCAGGCGACCGCAACGCGACCGATCATCAAGCTTAAGTTGCTGCTTGATCGGCAGTTCGGGTCGGTCGCGCTGATGGGGGTGGTGCTCGGCGTGGTGCTGTACGGCACCGCCTACGCCATCCCGCAATTCCTGTCGTCGATCGCCGATTACAATGCGCTGCAATCGGGTAAGGTCGTACTGCTCTCGGGCGTGCCGAGCCTGTTCATGATGGCGCTAGTCCCGTTGATGCTGCGCCGGATCGACATCCGTCTGGCGGTTGCTGGCGGGCTCGCGATCATGGGTGGCGCAGCATTGATGGACGCGAACCTGACCTTGGCATCAGCCGGTGACGACTTCACCGGCAGCCAGTTGATGCGCGGCGTCGGCCAGATTCTAGGCATGCTGTTCCTCAGCCAGGCCGTAGTACGGGCCGTGCCGCCCGACGACGCGGGCGATGCATCGGGTCTGTTTAATGCGATGCGTAATCTGGGCGGCAGCTTCGCGCTTGCGGGCATCTCGATCCTGCAGGAACAGCGGATGTGGCTGCATTCCCGCCGGATCGAGGAGTCGCTGAACGCCAACGGCGTTGCGGTACAGGCTTCCATTGACGGTTTGTCGCGACAATTCGGCGGTGTTCCAACCGCGCTACGGGTCGTCGGTCAGCAAATCCAGGGGCAGGCGCTGGTGATGACCTACAACGATATTTTCTGGATCATGGGCGTCGGCACGCTGGCCGTGTTGCCCCTGGTCCTGTTCCTGAAGCCACTGCCAAAGGACGCCGAACCGGCGATGGTGCATTGATGCGATTTTCCCCTGTTCTCCTGGCGACTGCCGCACTGGCAGGCTGCACGGTCGGCCCGAACTACAACGGACCACCCGCGGTCGCGGCGGATGCGGCGACACGCGGATCGTTCGTCCGCGCGCGCGATACGACATTGGTCGCAGCCCCCGGCCTTGCGCGCTGGTGGGAGACGCTCGCCGATCCGATCCTGACCGTGCTGGTTGATGATGCGCTCGCGCATAGTCCTACGATCGACGAAGCGGCGGCTCGAATTCGGTCCGCACAGGCGCAACTGACCCAGCAACGCGCATCGCAATTGCCGAGCGTCAGCGCGAACGCGACCTATTTTCACGCCGAACTTCCCGGCGTCGGCATCTCTCAAACCGCCACGACGGATAGCAGTGGTTCGGACACGACCACGTCTGGGGGATCGAGCAGCCTCGATTTCTACAATCTGGGTCTCAACGCGTCATGGGAACTTGATCTGTTCGGTGGTACCCGGCGCCGCGTCGAACAGACGCGCGCAACGATCGATGCACGTATCGCTGATTTGGCCGACGTGCAGGTCTCGCTCTCGGCGCAGGTCGCCCAAGCCTATGTCAATCTGCGCGATGTCCAGGCGCGGATCCGCCTCAATGCCGCATCAACCGCCTTACAGGAACGTCAGGTTGCGTTGGCGCAGCAGCGTTACAAAGGCGGCACAGCCTCACTGCTCGACGTCGACCGGTTGCGCAGCCAGCTGGAGAGCACGCAGGCCGACGCGATCCCGCTTGGCAGCCAGCGCGACGAGTATATGAACCAGCTTGCGGTACTCACAGGCCGCACGCCAGGCGCGCTCGATGCGACGCTCACCACAGTAGTTGCCGTTCCACTGCCGCCAGCGCACGTCGCGATCGGTAATCCGGCCGCGCTGATCGCCAACCGGCCCGACGTCCGTTCGGCCGAGCGCCAGCTTGCGGCGAGCACCGCCGCTGTCGGCGTAAGTAAGGCAAAGGAACTTCCCGGTATCCGCTTCCTCGGCATCCTTGGACTTGGTGGTACCAGCCCCGGGGATGTGTTCGACACTGGCAACCTGACCACCCTACTTGCCCCCTCGCTGAGTTGGTCGTTCCTCGATTTCGGCAAGAACCGCGCCGCGACCAACGCAACGAAGGCGGACCGTGACGGCGTCGATGCAACTTATCGCCGGACGGTCCTGTCGGCTTTGCAGGATGCTGAAAACGCGCTTTCGCGCTTCGGTAATACGCGCGCACAGCTCGGCCAATTGGTACGTGTCGAGAAAACCGCCATGCGTTCGGTTGCACTCAATGGCGAACGGGTAAAAGCGGGTACAAGTTCGACAGGCGACCAACTCGATATCGAGCGCCAACGGCTATCGGCTTCGATCGCCACGGAACAGGCCCGCGCGCAACTCACGCTCAGCTACATCGCGGTTAACAAGGCGTTGGGCCTTGGTTGGTCATTATCTGCCGGCTCAATGAGCTGGGGAGATCAAACGTCTCAAAAAACAGATCGCGCCCCCAACTTTCTAATACATTAGCTAAATCTGCTAAGCCTATCACCGACCAACTGTCTGCTGCCTTCGGGCTAACTGGTCGGACAAAACGCCTTCCAATATCCCGCGCGATTTGCGTTTCGGCATGACGGTAAAATAGGCTTACTGCCTTGGCGTTACGACGGCGCGCGATCGGCCGCTCTTTCTATAGAAAACCTTCGCCAGCGTGTTCGCGAAACCGTTCATGGTCCCGCACATATTCCGCGACCATATCGATCGAGGCATGCCG
>Ga0265780_10006990_pt1 | contig 13940 bp, 11 predicted proteins | sample P1T30metagenome_FD_192432 | JGI IMG/M metagenome (GOLD analysis project Ga0265780, IMG submission 192432) | Plant litter microbial communities from East Loma Ridge, Irvine, California - P1 T30 | ecosystem: Environmental > Terrestrial > Plant litter > Unclassified | place: USA: California... | reverse complement strand
TACTCTACTTTCCTTTAGGTCGACAGGCTCTATGAAATACAAAAGTGTTAAAACCAAAATTTCATCGTATGCAAGCAAAACGTTCTGCGCGTGGAGAAAGCATGAATTCATCACAAAGTAAAATGATGTGCAGTTATCCAAATGCACGAGGAATATGTACAAGGGGTATCAGGTATCAATCTCAGCAAAAGCATCTCAAATAACATCATGGCTGCCCAACACAAGCCTCTTGAACTCGACTGAGCTTTGAGCCTATGCCGTTTCGTTGTCTCGTAGTGGAGTCCTCTCTCGAGCGACTCTCATATTGGCCTTGATCCGCTCTAGGAGCTCCGCGGTTGTTGCAAGGGCAGATGGATGTAGGTTTCGCTGAAAATCGTGTTAGTACATCAAACTTCAAGTCGAATTCAAGGCCGCATGTATCGTGTATCAGGCGAAGCGATAACAATACGCATGATATTTGCACTGGAAAGATGACTGGGCGACTTACGTTGTTGAGCCAAGTTACACATTGATCATGAGTCCAAGTGTCCGGGTCTACACATTTGATCAGCACCAATACGCTTTGTGATCATGCGGTGATGCATACCGCCAGTAGGATCGCGGCTAGGGAAGAGATCTTGACCCCAGATGCTCCATGCTGCGACACCCGTAATGACGGCAGCAAAGGCAAAGAAGGGACCCTTACGAGATGTCAGCACACATCTGTTCCATCGAAGGAGACATCTTACGATGATGAAATAGTTCCAAGGTATCGATTGGGCACTTACACGTTGGCTGACTGCGCGGTCGATTGGAGTCGGCATACTGAGTGATGGAGGGCAGCTGCCACGAGGTTGATTTAGGTGAAGGTCGTGTGGTTTACGTGTATATAAGAATGCGCAGGTGATTTCCCAGGGCTTCAGAAATTTATGTAGGTCCAAGGCACCACCTTTGCTCTCGCAACCATCTCCTCATCCACGTTCGCGCCACAGACGTCGTCACCCCACCATCCCGCATCCGGCCTCGCGCAACACCGCCCTTCGGCGGCCCGTGCGTAGCGAGCAGTCCACTCCACACGCCAAATTGCCTGGGCCAAAGTTCACGATCACGACCGAAACGAACAATCCGAACCGACTCGTCAAAATCAGCCAAGATGCCTTCCGAAGTCTCCGATATCAAGCAGTTCATCGAGATCTGCAGGCGCAAGGACGCTAAGTGTACGTCTCACCACACAATCTCGAGGGGTCGCATGTCGCAAGAGGAGGAAATATTGCTGGGCCAATTGAAGGTGGCAGAGGACTGCGATTGAGGGAGATCATGGGAATTGAGAGCAGAAGACTGACAGTATGACAGCTGCCCGCATAAAGAAGAACAAGAAGGTCAACAACATCAAGTTCAAGGTCCGATGCTCAAAGAACGTCTACACCCTTGTTCTTAAGGACACCGACAAGGCCGAGAAGCTCAAGCAGAGTCTGCCCCCGGGTACGCATACACCTACACCCTGCACACCACGCGCAGCAGCTCGTCAAGACAGGAGCAATGGCTAACATGGATTTGCAGGTCTTACCATCTCCGACGTTGGCAAGAAGAACCCCAAGGGCAAGCACGCCGCATAAATGGAGTCACGACGATGAGCAGGCAGATGAGGAAACTGAGTGCGAGGTGAAGAAGTCAGCGCACGAAGTACGACTGGCATGGCATGAGCGGACGGGCGTCAAACGGATAACCTTTCTTCAGTGACATACCGAACCTCGTAAAAGAGAGTTCACCAGGAATGAAAAAGTCAAACTTCACACTGCGCCTCACAAGTTGCTGGATGCCATTTTGATTGGTGCACTTCTTACACGTTTCTCGAGACCTGGATGGCCTACAAGGCTTCTACTTTCTTCCCTTGTCTAACATTGAACTTGAACTGATCTTTCCGATCTAGATAGACCACCTTGGAGTCCAACCCCGCTGCATGCACCGCCTTTTTGAAGTCGTCCAACGGACTCAAGAACACATCGTAATCGTCGTAATGGATCGGGATCGTCAGGTCTGGGTTGATCAGCTGCATGAGCTGCACGCCCTGCTTCGCATCCATGGTGACCATCAACAGCGGCATCTTCGGCCCTGGAATCGTCGTGCCGCCCAGGTGGACCAGCATGAGGTCGATGTTCTGATCTTTGTAACGCTCGGGAATCTCCTTAAGCTCGTCGACCATCAGCGTGTCGCCTGAGATGTAGATCCTGTATCCGTTCTCGAAGGAGTCCTCAGATACTGGGTCCGAGTAGCCTAGTTCAATCATCCACCCATTTGTCGGCGGCACGGCTTTCAGTATCTCGTTCGCTACATTTAAAGGCCCTGGTGGAACATGCTTGCCTGGCACGCCGGTAATCTTGAGCCCGGGTGTCTTTCCCTGTTGCCTCTCGCCCTCAACATCCAACACAAGCGTCTCCCAAAAGTCCAGCGCGTGGACGTTCGTGAAACTGTCCTCGCCTTTGCTCGTCAGGCACTCCTTTGCATGTGGCGTCGTAATGATCGGAATATTCTTCGTCAACTTCTCCTCGACTTCTCTATCGAAGTGGTCTTCATGGTAATGCGAGAGGAAGATGACATCGATGCGAGGTAATTCTTCCAAGTCGATGGCTGGGTTGGTACGACGGGTGCCAGAGACTCCTGGGCCCAGATGCACATGATCACCAGCGTGGAGGAAGTTGGGGTCTGTGAGGATGCGCAGGCCAGCCCATTCGACTATCGTCGTAGCTGTGCCGACAAATAAAAGCGACGCATTCGTAGCATCCGACGGCGCATTCGTAGGATGTATCTTCGTCTCCTTGGCATCTGGAAGTGCAGAGGGCACAGAAGCTTGATCTCTGACCGGAGCACCTGAGCTCGAAGGCTTGATAGTTAAACGCTTCATGAATGCTGCTCCTCCTGTCTCAATCTGCTTCTTCGAGGGCCTGCGTGGGAAATAGTCGAAGTAGCAGTATCCTGTGACTTCCGACAGGAATATATGGGAAAGCAAGAAAACAGCGCGAAGAAGAGGAATCGCAGCTTATCTGCATCGTAAGAAGGCATTTCTGGAATACTAGTGACGACACAACGCCGTAATGATGAGGGTTCAAGGTCGCAGGGTGCGCGGTGATCATGCGAACAACGGCTGCTACTGTGTGAGTGTCTTTGGGTGCATGGAATTGCTCATATTATACGTTGTCATATTCACGACCCTTTCGAGGACCGACGGGGCGGAGTCACAGCGACTTGCGCGTCTGCTGACATGTGGGCAGCGCGATGCGCTTGAGCTTGGATCCCTGCCGATCCATTGCTTGAGTAACAATGAACACCTGGTCGGATCCAAAGCGTCAGACGTTCGCGGCGCAGTTCCTCCCCGCAAACACTCTGCACCCTTTTCATGTAAATATATTGAAGCTGTGAAATGACATTCTCGTTGTGAATTGGAAATGTGAAGTCGCCCGGCGTCGACATCTTTGAGTTTAGTTTCCAAGCGCGTTCGTGTCGATGAACTCGACACGCGACCCATTCAACCTCCGATCCAAGGCAACCCCGGCCGCTTTCTCGCTGCTCCGAGCCGCAGCGCACAAGACAGCGCATACGTCCGCGCAAGCCCTCGCCTCGACGAAACAGGCTGTCGAGGCCACGACCCAGGCGCTCAGGGACTCAGACATGTCCTTCGCTGTGCCGCGCAACGTGCCGAATTTCGAAGACGCCCAGCGCCGCTTCGAGGATAATGTCTGGAATAAATTCGCGGGGAACGAGAAGGGATTGCCAATGTACAAGGATAAACCGGAGGGGAAGAGTCGTGCGTATGGGGTCTCGGGGCGGAGGGGGTTCTTGAGGAGTAGGAGGGGTGTCGGCGTGGTTGCGCTGGTGGTGCTGACGCTGGTGTATTGGTTTGGGTGGAGGAGTGCGCCGGCTGAGGCTGTGGATAAGGCGAAAGAGAAGGGCGCAAGTTGGAGCGCGATTGGGGGCGCGAAGAAGAGTAATGTCGATTGGGAGAAAAGGAGGGAGGATGTCAAGAATGCGTTCCTGCTGAGCTGGCATGCGTATGAGAAGCATGGATGGGGATACGATGAATACCACCCGGTGTCGAGGAATGGCAGGTATATGGCGCAACCGAATGGCATGGGCTGGATCATCGTGGATGCGCTGGACACGCTGATGCTCATGAACCTCACGACGGAGCTCAAGCATGCGCGGGAATGGGTGTCGACGACGTTGGACTACAACAAGGACCAGGATGTCAATACCTTCGAGACGACGATTCGCATGCTAGGTGGTCTCCTCTCGGCGCATTACTTGCAAGAGACGCTACCAGGCATGAAGCCAGACAACCAGAAAGAGGAAGACTTGTTCCTGGAGAAGGCAGATGACCTCGCTGATCGTCTCATGGGCGCCTACGAATCCCCATCTGGCGTCCCTTGGGCCAGCGTCATCCTCAAAGACGGCAAAGGCGAAGCCTCGCACGCAGACGGCGGCGCATCCTCCACCGCCGAAGCAACGTCCCTCCAGCTCGAAATGAAGTACCTCGCCTACATAACCGGTGAAGGCCACTACTGGGAGAAAGCCGAGAAAGTCATGGAAGTCGTCGACAACAACGGCGCCAAAGACGGCCTCCTCCCCATATTCATCTACGCCGACCGCGGCTCCTTCCGCGGCAACGAAATCCGTCTCGGCAGCAGAGGCGACAGCTACTACGAATACCTCATCAAACAACACCTCCAGACCGGCGAGTCCATCTACCGCGACATGTGGGACGAGTCCCTCGCAGGCGTCAAAAAGCACCTCCTCACATACACCAAGAACAGCCACTTCACCGTCCTCGCCGAGCGGCCCTCCGGCCTCGACGGCCGCCTACACCCCAAAATGGACCACCTCGTCTGCTTCTACCCCGGCACCATCGTGCTCGCCGCCACCAACGGCCTCCCCGTCTCGGAAGCGCGCAAACTCCCCTCCTGGGGCGCGCAGCAAGAAGAAGACCTGATCCTCGCGCGCGAACTCACAAAGACATGCATGGGCATGTACCGCGTGACCCCGACAGGCCTCGCGCCGGAAATCGCACACTTTGAGCTCGCCGACCCGCCGCGCATGTACGCCGACGGCGTGCTGGAATCCACATCCCCAATGGCCGCTGACCCGCCCGTCGATGATGGCTGGAAAGACGACTTCAACATCAAGCCGGCGGACGCGCATAACCTGCAGCGCCCCGAGACGGTCGAGAGCCTGTTCTACATGTGGCGCATCACGGGCGACGAGCTGTATCGCGAGTGGGGCTGGGAAATGTTCGAGGCGTTTGTCAAGCACACGCTTGTGGAGAATGGAGGGGGGTTCACGAGCGTCGGGGACGTCATGGAGGTGCCGCCGCCGAAGAGGGATAATATGGAGAGTTTTTGGCTGGTGAGTTCTACACGCCCTGGGCCTGGTGTTGGGAGTGTGCATGGGAATGTGCTAATTTTGCGTGTGTGCAGGCCGAGACGCTCAAGTACTTCTACTTGCTCTTCAGCCCCAACGACTTGTTGCCGCTCGATCAGATCGTGCTTAACACCGAGGCGCATCCGTTCCCGCGGTTCGATCCGAGCAAGAAGCGCCTCAAGACGAATTGGACGAGGCTGCCGAGGGACAAGGAGGGAAATGTGGTACATACGGAGAAGAAGGCCGAGGAAACTGCTGCACATGGTTAAAAATAATTTCACACTGCACATAGCTGCATTGCCGGCGTCGTTTTGCATATATCATAGATGTTCATAATTTATTCGACGTTTGGTTGACCTGAAAACTCCTTGCTATGGTTGGGTGCTGGTTTCGTTGAGGATGTACGGGGAATCATATAAACATGAGGCTGTCATCGAGGACATGGTCGTTTGGAAAGGCAGCTCGGAGTCTTCAAGCTCTGCGCAGGGATAGCCTACGCGTGCCTCATCCGTGCCTGAATCACGTCGACCTGAGATCCTCGTTCTCCTCCCCTATTCGTGGCGGACTTTTACTCTGCGAACTCTTCGGCCGATACGGCGAGTGACTCCTGCTCCTCCTCCGCTCGCCCTCCTTCTTCCTATCCTCGATAACCTTGAGCATCGTCTTCCTGCCATCCTTCGCCTGGACATGCGTATCCTTCATGCTCATGCTAATCTTCCTCGACGCATCCGCCCTCAACAGCCTCTTGAGCAGCAAATGCCTCATCAACACACACACAAACACGCCACAATCACTCCCGTTTTCCTGCTGCGGACTATCGTTCATGGGTATGTATCTCAGGCGCTTGCCCAGCAATTGCTCAAGCTTCATGGTTGTGCTGCGCCCCTCGCGGTCGTTGGCGTTGGACATGGAGTCGTAGTGGAAGGCCACGCCGTCGATGATTGAGACGAGGAGGAGCGACCAGTGGGAGCCGCCCTCGGCTTGCGTGACGTCGACGGCGTCGTTGATGGGCAGGAAGATGTGTGTTGTGCCGTTGAAGTTTGGGAGGACTTCTTTGAGGGAGAGCGGGTTGGCCGAGTTCATGAGCATGTAGGACATGGAGGGGCGGAGCAGGACGATGGAGGCTTTGGGGAAGCCAGTGAGTTCTTCGCGTTCGAGGTATCTGGTGGGTATTAGATTGGAAGGAGGGGGGGAGAGAGGTGGACGCACTCTTGCCAGAATGCGATTGCCTGTGGGTGTTAGCTGGGTGGCATGCAATCGTGGTGCGAGGACGTACATTATCCGTGAGCCAGTCGTCCTTGATGCTGTCGACATCTTCCCGTAATACTGCAGCTGTCAGCCTCCAACTCCCCATACGCAGGCGCGGGAAGGAATATAGGGCGACGCATACTCACACCTTACGTCGTGATCTACTCCAGTCAGGAACGATTCATCCGGCAATATATGCACTCTTCACACTCACATGAAAGGTAACCATCCTCGGGCTGTAAATTATCCCCCAAATGCTTCCGCGCGCCATTGACCAATCTTGAGAAACCGCCCGGCATGCTGTGCTTCGTCTACCGTTGTACTCGGTATTTCGGAGAATGCAGGTGGACCCGGACTTATGAGGCACGCTCGCACCTTTGTTCGCAAACAACAGGCAAGCAGATTTCGATCGTTGCGCAAGGCTGGATGTAACAAGCAAAATACTGGGGATTGGTATTGGGAGGATCGGTACGCAATCATGCATGTAAGAACATGGCAAAGGACTTCAGCCTGGTACCAAAGCCCGGACGCGTGCAGATGCTGGGGTCGCAGCGGGGCCAGAACCAAAGCCCGCGGCATGACGTCGGCGCTTTTCCGGATTCGTCGAATTCGAAAGGGAAGCTGGTGTCGCGAATCTTGAACTGACGGTATATCTATCCTGTGGTAAGATTTCTGGTTGACAGCATGCGCGTGGCATTCTTTGAGAAAACATAGAGAAAAGTTCATGGTTCCATTTTGTGCCTATTGAAGCTTTCTTTACTAGTGGGCATCTTGATCACACAGCAAGCTCTCGAAGAAATTCTTCTAGATGCTATACACGACATCTTAGCCACTGACGCAGCCTTGACTCAAGAGCCTTCTCACATCATCAGAATCGAATACATCGGGTCCTCGGGATGCACTTCAGCGGGAAGCCACACGACCTCCGCCTCAGCTTGTATGGCGCTGATCATCTTCTCTTTGAATTTCGGGAAAGAGGCCATGGCGTGGGTGATGATGTAGGAGTCAGGGTTATTGAAGCGGTCATAATTGTTACGCACCACATGGAGAGCCAGCAGGTCCCTGAAGCCATCGTATTCCTCACCATCCTTCTGTGTGTTCCCGAAGCACATTTTGACCACTACTCCGAGCTCGTGGGCTTTGATTTGTGTGAGGAGCGACGAGAAAGGACGGAACAGAATGTCTTGGAGCTGTTCGTCGCCAAAGCGCACAGCGATTCCAGCTATGTCAAGTACAAGGAGCAGTCGATCGAGAGCCGGCAGAACGGTGGGCAATGGCGCACCACGCTTTTGGGCGTGTTTTATGGTAAAATCGGTCTTGACGTCGAGCTTACGAGTGTACCAGTATACCAAGGCTTTCTCCATGGCTAATGGTGATGACGAGAGATCAAGGATGAGCTTCAGAGTTGGCCAGTCCACGTCCTTCTGCGAGATGTGAGTGGAAGCTCAATTTGATTCATGCAAAAAGGTACTTACTATCTTTGAGGCCACTTCCAGAAGTAGGCTGAGTCGAGTACAACTTGCACCCAATATGTGTTCATGGATCAGCCACGTATAGGCACCGCAATGGATGACGACGTCCTTGGACTCAGCACTAGAAAGCTGTGAGAGATGAAACCTATTCATACATTAGAGGTGGGAGACTCCGCGTTGACTGGAAAAGTACGTACTTCTCGGCTTTCACCCACGTAGGCTCCTCGGTAGGCTGAGGGGTTTGATATAGTTGCCGGAGGTAGTGACGGCTCTGGACCCGCTCCGGTGGGGGTGATGTAGTCGACGGCTCTGACATGGTCGCGGTTGACTTCCCACGCGCGAAGTGGTGGTGGTGGTGGTGGGGGAGAAAAGAAGGGACAAGAGAGCAGAAATAACCTAACAGCTGTGGTCTACTAGCGGCAGAGCCCTGAGCGTAGACGAATAGCGCCCGTCACGTGTGAGAAGCTGCGGGATCGGAGTGAAAGCGCAGGCACACAGTAGTGGCGCGTTGCGAGCTCAGTACGTACCACAATACTAGGTAATGATTTGTATTCGTATCGTCTAAATCGATAGGGGAGCATGTTGCTTTGGCAAACAGGCCCAAGATAGAAATAATTCTTGCACTTCTATAGCGTACTAACTTGATGGAGACACCTGTTGCAGGATTACTTTCCCGCTCTCGAAAGCAGTAGCTTATTGATTATCCATGCGAAGACAATCATGCAGTGTATGTGATCGTAATCGTAGATAGAAAACTTGAAAATGTGAATGCAACCAAATGGCGGGAGCTCCACCCACCCCTGAGTACACAGATTTCTTACACCCATTCTCAAATTCAATTACGTATATAATTCGAATTAAATCTTAAAATTACACATCGCAACAGATGAGTAAGATGGTGTGAGTCCAAGGCGCAACAGTCGACGGCTTAATATACACCCACCGCAACTGGCCATTGCACTCTTTTCCCGGCCAGTTGCAAAGGACTAAGACTTCGATCCCACAACAGGGAACAAATCGAACCTAACCTTTTGCCATTTCTTTTTGCTCGGCTGTCACATGACTGGATTATCTTTCACTCGCAGCTCCGTCGGGGTGGCTTAGGTCTATGTTTTTTTATGTGACTTTTAATCGTAGCATTGCTGCAGACTTGGCAGATACGCTATTTTCCAAGATTCTGCTGTATTTTTATTTCACTTACAAGGCTAGTTGGGAGCTGGGATTCAGCAAGACGACTGATACAACTCAGCTTTTGGATGAGCTTGTTTTTGTGTACCCTCGCACGTATGTAGATACCAGGCAGTGGTATATTGATCATCTAGCCTGTCAACGTAGTATTGCCATGTGTCAGGTACTGAACCCAGCGTTATTGCCTGTGCTCTCTTGGGTTCGGTCCAGACAAAAGACGGCTTAGCTTGACACCTCTTCAATGGAAGATACATCTTACCTCGCTCTAATTCGAGGTATAAACAGCTTTGTCCACCTCTTTCATAGGAGCTCTGAAATAAGGAGGCGGTCACTTGGATATGATCGGGCTGTAGCTGATCGTACTCGTTCAATTCATGGCTCATTGGGAATGCCTCTAGATGCTATCTATTTTGTCTACTAGCCCAGCTGTTGCATGCACATGCAGCTTCACGAGAAGCTTCCGGTATCGCAGCTACATACTACTTATGGCAACTGACCGACGGTATGAGCACCTTCTGACTTGGTCTGGCCAAACTGTGCTGGCTTCTCGACCTTGAACAACCAGTTTTGCTTGTCTTCGATCTTGCCCTGTTGGATGCCCTTCAAAGTTGACAGAAGCTTGGCGCATGTAGGAGGTACCTCCTTCTGTGCTGCCTCGTAGGTGAACTTGTCGCCTCGCGACTCCATGGTGATGGACTTGATGGGTACGAGTGCTGCGGCAGTACCGGCGGCAAGGACCTCGTCGAAGCCTTTGACTTCATCATAGGCGATCTGCGTATCGTCAGCATGAGATATCTAGTTTTTCACAAATCGTTCTTACCTCTCGTGATTCAGTCTCGAAGCCGAAAGACTCGGCAATCTTAAGCACGCTGTCTCCAGTCACACTCTTGATGATGTTCTTGCTGCTCGAGGCGATAAGCTTGACCTTGTCGTCGTCCTTCTTCACGCCGATGAACGCCGAGGTGGAGAACTCGTCTACCACGCTTCGGGTTTTACTGTCCAGATGCAGAGTAATGCCGTATCCAGCCTTGTAGGCTTTCTCGCTGTGTCGCAGCACTGGGGCGTAGTTACCACCGACCTTGGCGGAACCCGTGCCCTCTGGAGCGGCGCGGTCAAAATCCTCGAGGATGACGGCATCCACTGGGTTGGTTCCGTGGTAGACGCCGGTCGGGATACAGTAAACCACGAATGTGTACTCCTGCGGCGGGTTCAGCCCCAGCTGTGCTGAGCTGCCGAACAGCAGTGGCCTGATGTACATGGCACCGCCGGTCTCATGGGGCGGAACATATGCGGCGTTCATTCCAACGGCCATGCTGCAGCATGCAAGGAAGTGGTCTGAAGGCACTTCGGGGATCGAGATGAAAGAGGCCGAGTGTTGCATGCGTTCGGCGTTCTTGGTTGGCCTGAAAATGTTGATCGTGTTGTCTGGGGCACGGAAAGCCTTCATGCCCTCGTAACACTGCATGCCGTAGTTGAGTCCTGGTGCCATGCCATGGATGCGCAGGAATGGGTCCTCGACAAACGTAGGCTCAGTCCATTTTCCGGTCTCGACTGAGTAATGTGACTCTACATGGCCGTTGACTAGAGGCTTGTCAGGTCTGGCTCATTGATAACGAAGCGACAGCAGAGCATCGAAATAATATGTTGCTTTGAAGACATGGTCCCAACTCTTCCTTGCATTCAAGTTCCTGACTTCTCGCTAGGGAACAATTGCAAACACATGCAAGGTAAGATTGCTTACGAACCTTCTCGGATCTTGAAACCCATGTTGGCCCAGTCTGCAAGTCCAGTTAGCTCTAGAATTTCTTTGATGCTCAATAAAGTTGCGCCAAGCGCTCCAATTGACGTACCGATCGTGTCGACGGGGGGAGGAGGAAAGTCTGCCATTGCTGCTGTCGTGTTACAAAGTAAATAATGCGGCGTTGTGCTCTATATGCCTTTTGCTGATAGCAACTTGGAATCTTGGTGCTGATTTCAGTCAGCTAAGCTAAGCCCTAGGCTATTGACTGATGGGTGCGATATCGGTGGGGCACGTGACGTCAGTCGCCGCTTTTATCCTCCAACAGCCGAATTGATATAGCAAAAGGTGCCCAGCGTTCTGCGATCAGTTTGTACGACCAGAAGGGTGTCCTGTGTACATATTCTGCAAACTCGGAAGTGGCGTTCTCTATGGGGAAGTGATGCGATTATGCTTAAATCGGGATCAAAGCTTGGCGTGGTTTGAGGCAGCGATGACCTCGGGACCTGAGGCAATTCGCCAGACATCACGACAAGTCTTGTTCCACCGACATACCTACCTTTGATCAGGATCGCTTCCCTCACAGTTTGACTACACACTAAAATCATAATCATGATACGAACGACCGACTTCAGAAGCCGCTTCGTTGTCCTCGCCCTACTCGTGTTCGCCATCTTTGGATTTCTGCTCTACCAAGCACCTTTGAGCCACCTGTCACTTACGACACCACGTGAGCAGCAAGGGGACAATACAAGCGGCGCAGTGCTCACAGGACACGCGATCGCACCCAAATTAGAAAACGCGACTGCGAAGTACGTCTACCAGGCGCATTTGTGCCTATTTGGCTGCGGAAGCGGGAGGTCGACTGACACGGCTTGACAGGGCAGAACTCGGTCGCGCGGCATGGAAGGTCCTGCACACGACATTTGCTCGCTTTCCCGAGAAGCCTACAGACGAGGAGAAGGAAGCGCTCCGGTCATACGTACACTTGTTCCAGCGCCTGTATCCCTGGTACGTTCGCGCCACGCGCCGCCGCAGCTGCAGTCACGCACAAGCTAACAGCTTTCGCAGTGGAGAATGCGCTGAGCACTTTGGACAAATCCTTGCCAAATACCCACCCCAGGTATCTTCACGAACCGCAGCAGCGATGTGGGGTTGTCTCATTCACAACAAAGGTCCGTCTACAAACGTGTCCTGGCCTTATACTGGGGCCTCCCACAACTGACGTGAGATGGCAGTTAATGCAAGGCTCAAGAAAGATATTTTTGACTGCAAAAACATCGGCGTAAGTTCTAACGTGTTGCAGATCGGCACGCACAAGCGATTTTGGCAGGAAGATGCTCGAAGACTTTGGTTGGTCCACCTACTACTGGTAGCGACCAGCTCCAAGTAGTCGTCGTTGGTATCTTCTTGTTGACATCACCTGTGGGCGACGGAAAGCAACTAAGATTTCCTTGTGGACGAACTGCTGACGCACCAATAGGATGCATATGACTGCGGATGTGCAGATGACGAGCCAGTGAAAGACACATGAAGCGGCTAACGCAGTGTCTCAATGGAGCAAGAAGCATGGATAGGCTTTCTACAGCGCCTCCCAAAGTCCAATGACAGCGGCGGCACACATCAAGCAGTATTGCCGACGCTGCTCTGGGCATGTCCTGGAGGCATAGCGCTTTGCGAGGACCTCTAGGTCAAGTCGCCGACAGACGAGTTTGTTTTCTGATTCGCCAGTCTACTCTCGGGTTTGAGAATCTGCTGTGGAGAGGCGCAGGCTAGGCGGATTTCTAAATACGCGCCGAACCAACGCGAACGCCGGAGACTTGCATTCGGGAGAGCTGCAGGTCCTTGGGCGCGTGCGCAACATGGCGCAGTCGTTCTTCAGAAGTCCAACATGTCATCCAAGACATTGTCTACTTGCTGCGCACGGGATCCGTGCCTGTCGGCGATTGAAGGTCTGCCCAGAAATCTGGGCTGAAGTCGCAGCTGATACGTCGAAGCGTGAGTAGATCACCATTCGAGGGGGTGTGGTGCCGGACTCGAGATTACGCGATCAGGCGTCTCACAGGAACAGCCCTGGAGAACAGCCACGCGCACCATCATGCATTCACAAAACAAGCTCGATATCATCGGTCTTATCACAAACGCGTTCCAGCTTACGAGTGTGCTCTTGTTTACCTGTGACATGGTGCTTATCGCCAGAATGTACCGACGCTGTCGCATCACGCCTCTTGCGGCGCGACCGTGAACTCCGTGACAAGGTGATCGTCCGACCAACACATTGGCACCACCAGTTCTGTGACGTTCCGGGCGCGTGGCTTTGTTGCTGCAGCCAGTAAGCCCGAAATAAACTAAGATATCACCTGGCTGCATGATGTCCAGCCCGGGTGAGACAGACGAAGCCGGGGGGCATGACAACAGCTAGAGCGAAAAGAGTATTAGCTTGTTACGAACCTTGCGTCGTTGTTGTCAATTTGGGTTTTGATATCATCCTTTCTGCGCCGCGTTTCAGGGCTTGCGATCAAAAGCACCCGACCCCGCTTCTCCTGCTTTCACCGCAACTTCGACTTCTTCTAACTGGCTTCGTTATTCAATCAGCGGTGTGCGCTGGCAATCAAAAATGGTCTCGTTCTCATGCGTATGTCTCCCACTACCCTGGCCTTGCATACGCAGATATGCGTTGCATACCATTTGCACACCCAACAGAGCTGACAATGACCTCAGGAAGGATGTGGTGATGTGCTCACCAAGAAGAAGCTCGATGGACATGTCCGGCAGTGCTGGGGAGCGTCCTTCAGTTGCTTGGACTGTATGACCCAGTGAGTAAACATTGCTGGTGCCCAACCGAGTATTTGTTGACATGACTGCAGCTTCCCGGGAAATACATACAAAACCCATACCTCCTA